>Ga0224512_10000422_pt1 | contig 45143 bp, 43 predicted proteins | sample SF_May12_sed_USG_4_FD_169103 | JGI IMG/M metagenome (GOLD analysis project Ga0224512, IMG submission 169103) | Sediment microbial communities from San Francisco Bay, California, United States - SF_May12_sed_USGS_13 | ecosystem: Environmental > Aquatic > Marine > Sediment | place: USA... | reverse complement strand
CCCAACAGTCCGAAGTATTCGTCGAATCCACGTTGATCGGGCAAAAACTGTGGTGCCTCGCCAAGGTGCCATTTGCCTATCATCGCCGTGCGGTAGCCGTGCTGTTTCGCCCGGTCGGCTAGCGTAATCTCCGATAAGGGCAACCCTTGTTTTTCAAGTGAATATTGCTGGCTAGAAAACGTAGGAAGGTTGAATTCAACGCCAAAGCGATTCTGATACCTGCCCGTTAACAGTCCCGCTCGTGAGGGGCTACAAACTGACGAAGACGCGTAAGCTTGCGAAAATCGTGTCCCTTGCTCCGCAAGGGAATCTATCCACCGCGTCACATGGGTGCCGCTGCCCTGAAATCCGAAATCGGAGTATCCGGCGTCATCGGCAAAAAAAATTATCACATTCGGTGGAGCAGGCCGACTCGGGCTACAGTTCGTTAAAGCAAGCGACGCTATTAATCCGAACGAAACGACTCGAAGACAAGATACCATCGTTAGATGATTATTCGCCCGGATGGATCGAAGAAGGTTCCAAAGTTCGGCATTGTCGGCTAGGCGCCGTCCGACGCAATAGTTGGAGAGGCATCGGTGATGTCGAAGTCGAACATATCGCCGTATAATCGGCTGATCTTATCTACTAATTGTTTCGTGCTTCGTATCTTCACTTTATACCCTCGTTGCGCAATCTTGACGGCAAACAGGAGTTGCTGTGAATCGTCCAAGATATCAACGCCCGGCTTATAGGACACTTCATCGATTAATACGATATCGTCTATGCTGTGGGTGCTGCAAAATCGTTCTACCTGAAAGTCTAAATGTTCGCGATTCGCAGATTCGACGGCTTCTATTATCGCTGCATCAGCACCACATGATCGGGCGCAATATCGAAATGCCCGAGTGTCTCGAGGTAGGCACGGACCGCCGTACCCAAACCCGTAAGCAAAAAACTGTGCCCCTATGCGTGGGTCCGAACCAATGGCATCAAGTACCTGGTGGGGGTCAACATCCTTGCAAATTGCGAGATCCCCGATCATGTTCGCCAAAGCGATCTTGGCTGCCAGCGAGCAATTAAGGGCAATCTTGATAACCTCCGCGGTCAATCGAGTCGTCCTAATTATCCGTGGTGTATTATTGCAGGCACGCCGATAAATTTCGCTTAAGTCATCGCCTGTGGATACATCAGGCTCGCCAATCACGACAGTATTGGGGTTGGTGAAATTATCGAGAATAGATCCCTGTCGTACCCATTCCGGATTGTAAGTTACGCTGTAATTTAGAGGCTGCAGCCTCAATGCGACAGCGTCGCTATAGCCCGGGTTAATATTGCAGCAAATAACCAAGCGCTTAGTATGCTTGTGGCGCCCCAGTGTTTCCAATTCGCCAAGCATCGATTCGATTTGAGAATGACAGTATTTTCCATCCGGTTCCGATTCGGTTCGAACGCATACAAAAAGAAAATGACTCGCCTCGGCCGCCTCAGTGAGGCTCGAAGTGGCTCGAAAGTTTGTCGATTGGGCTAGTAAATCAATCACACGCGGTTCCGTTGATCGATGGGTTCGGTTGTTTATAGAGTCAACATGACGGCGGTCGCGGTCGCAGCCGATTACGTTATAACCCGCACGTTCGAGGAACAGAGCAAAACACAGGCCGATACGCCCAATACCAATCACCGATAGTGTGTTCATGCGTATCGAGAAGGTGCCAGAAGTCGATGCGATGGGTGCGCGCACCGATCAGTAGCGATGTAAAGAGCGCACCTATGCATCGATGCAAACGGTCTTAGTGGCCGTCTCATACTTTGTAGACAGCGGCGAGCCACTCTAAATAAACAATTATTTTCAATAACTTATATCTCATGTAGGCATATCGGCCATAATTTTGGCAAATTGCGCGAAATATATACATATGTCAAGAAATGCGTTAACCTTCAAACGGTTGGACTCGCATCACAATCACCTGAATGCGCTATCGTGAGGTCGAATATGACTAAGAAGACGGATGACCGAGACACGAGGACAATAGAAGAAAGTTCCTCCCGCCGTAAAGCACTAAAAACACTTGCCGCGACAGGTGCTGTCGCGGGAGTAATTCCGAAAAAATGGGCTACGCCCGTTGTCGATGCCATGGTGTTGCCTGCTCACGCACAAACCACGTGTGCGCCGCTTGGTTCGTGTACCTCCGGTATGTCGGCCGTTGTCACTGCCGCGGTGGTGTTGGGAGGGGGTGACTTGGTGGTAGTTGGAGAAGCGGATATTCCGCCCGGTTGCCGATCCAATCCGTCGGTATCGCTCAGTTGCGCAATACTGGGTTGTGACGGCCTTATCGTCGGGACAGATCCGGACGGTGGAACGTATCAGGGCAGTGGCTTTGGCACTGGTGACTGTACGGGTACCGTAGGCCAGTGTCTGGTTTCTTGTTCGGTTCAAGTTGCGGCGGGAAGCCACAGCGTGGTGTCGGGCGATAGCGTGACGTTAAGGTTCAATTGGGGTGGTGTTTGTATATGTTCCGGGGTCGGCACCGTAGCATAGTTGACCGGATAATCGTGAGCCTCTCGTAGAGGCTCACTAGTCCCAATTGTACGCAACTACATAGGCGTTGGTAGTCCTGCCAACGTGTCTCTCTAATACTCGCGCTTGCAACACAGGCCTGATGCAATCGCGCGTAAATTCACAATGCTTAGTTAGATCGTAGCCAAGCACATTGTCCACCCCGGGACGGGTGAGTTTTGGTGTGCGATTGCGGCTATCGTAGTTCCAAAATTGGCACACTCTCATTTTCGTATTTGCAAGTGGATAGAGTAACGCGGATCTTCGTATAGTACCGCTTGCAATCTTCAAGTATTCGAATCAGCACGTACGGCGTCATGCGTGCACAACCAGCCACCAACTGCTAGCAAAACCGATCGCCGTTGCTACCGCGGCGATCCCATTTCTCAACTAACGATCAAACTCACCGTCAATAGTAGTGACTTTTCATTTCGGCTGGTTTCTTGTAGTTTATCTTTATGAGCACGGAATCCATCGACTCCGGGAAAAACCAGACAATATCCAATGTATCCTCTCTAATTAGAGATGGTTTAAAGTGGTTGGAAGTCAATCGTCCCGGAGACGCGGAGCAGTGCTTTAGAAATGCCCGATTGATTCAAGATGACCATCCCGATGCCTGTCACCTGCTGGCAGTGGCACTGCTGCGACAGAACCGCGATAGTGATCAGGCCATCGAACTTATTCAACAAGCACTTAAGGCCTATCCTGATCAACCGATATTTCTGAACAGCCTTGGGGCGGCCTACTCACAAATTGGTCAGATATCCGAAGCTAATGATGTTTTTCAGCGCGTAGTCTCGGTTAAAGACGACTATGTAGAAGCCCATTATAACTTGGGTAACACCTTCCGCGATCTACATCGATACGAAGAGGCGGCATCCGAATACCAACGGGTACTTGATCTTGATCCGGGCTATGTCAATGCCTATAACGACATAGGATTGCTCCATCTTGGTAGCCAGCGCTATCACGAGGCGATACAGCAATTTAAGATAGCGCTTGAATTAGAGCCGGCGCGGTTCGATTTTCACGCGAATCTCGCGAACGCCCTGCAGTCCCTTGGAGAATTGGAGTCGGCGCTCATCGCAATTCACAATGCCCTTGCGCTCTCGCCGAACGACGCGAAATTGCATAATAATCTCGGGTCGATATATCACCAGCAGGGAGAAACGGCAGAGGCAATTGCGGCATTTCGGCGCTCGCTCGAGCTGGAGGCGCGGTCTCTGTGGCCCCTATACAATCTTGGATTTTTGCTTCACCAGCAAGGCGACCATGAACAAGCTTTGCCTCTGTTTGAGAGGGCTATCGCAATCGATCCAGACTGGGCGGCATCATGGGTAAATATGGCTAGCATTTTATATATGCTGCATAGATATGACGAAGCAATCGATGGATACAGAACCGCTATTCGTTTGCATCCGCAGATGATACAGGCATGGATGAATCTAGCTACTACGTATCGCCGCATAGGTGATTTGGATAACGCGATCAGTTGTTTTGAGCGGTCGCTCGCGTTGCAACCCGACCATGCAATGTCACATCTGGGCAAAGCCATCGTGTTGCTCAAAGCCGGTCGTCTCGAGAAGGGCTGGCGGCATTATGAATGGCGATTCGAGGTGCACGGCCGGCTAAACATTGGCCCGCAGGATTTGGCCCGCCCTGAATGGTCGGGAGCGGCATTTCACGGCAAAACATTGCTGATACTGGGCGAACAAGGGATGGGAGACGTTATTCATTTTATCCGGTACGCGCCAATGGTGAAGCAACTTGGCGGGCGGATCGTTTTGGCATGTGCGCCGGCGTTAATGCGATTGCTGCGGACGGTGCCTGAAATCGACGAATTTGTCGATCGCAGCGAGCCTCTCCGAGTCGATTTCGACTATCACGTATCGTTATTGAGTCTGCCGCGAATATTTAATACGACATTGGCTACAATTCCGACTGAAGTGCCATATCTGCGCGCCGATGATTCGAATATCGTGAATTGGCAGAATCGTATTGACCGCGAGCAGGTAAACGTCGGCTTGGTGTGGTCCGGAAATCCCGATCAACAAGAAAATGTACATAGGTCATGCCCGTTATCTGCCATGGCACCGCTGGGAAGAATAGCAGGTGTTACTTATTACAGTCTTCAGAAGGGTGCCGGAGCGGAGCAGTTGCTGCTTCCGCCAGAGGGTCTGAAAATCGTAGACTTTACGGGAGACTTGAATGATCTTTCCGATACCGCCGCACTGATGAGTGCATTGGACCTAACAATAACCGTGGATACAGTGACGGCACATTTGGCTGGAGCACTGAGGCGGCCGGTTTGGACCATATTATGGTTCGCGCATTGTTGGAGATACTTACGAGAACGGGACGACAGCCCGTGGTACCCGAGTATGCGTTTGTTTCGACAGCCGCGAATCGGTGATTGGGATAGCGTAATCGCACAAGTATGCAAGGCCTTGGAAGAACACTTGGGTCGTTAGCATATTTACGAAATCCGAATTCTATTGATTGCTAACGAGGAATGTCGAATCCGATGGATTCTAATGCGGACGAACCTCTTAACGGTGTGCCGAATCTAAATATAGGCACAGCACCAAAAAACGACAGTATCGCGAACCGCCTCCGCCAGGGAGTTAATCATCATCGGGCCGGCCGTTTGACAAAAGCGATAGCCTTGTATGAAGAAGTGTTGCAGCTCGACGATAAGAATCCGGATGCAAATCACTTGCTCGGCCTAGCGTTGTTAGGCGGTAGAAAGCAGGAGAATCGACAAAAAGTCCTAGAGTATCTTGAGCGTGCGGTGGCAATACGGCCGGATCTTGCGGTGTATCACAACGATCTCGGTAATGCCTATTGGAATCAAGGTCGAGTCGCCGATGCGTGGTCGGAATTTCAACTGGCGGCGAGTCTCGATACTGAATTTGTACAGGCGTATTTCAACCTGGGCAATGCGTGTTGGATTCAAGATCGGTTCGAAGATGCTGTTGTGGCATTTCGTCACGCTATCGAGCTCGACGACGACTGGACTCAGGCGCACTACCAGTTGGCAAACTGCCTGCAATATACAGGAAGGCTAGAGGAAGCGATCGACGCTTATGGAGAGGCGCTAAAGCGAAATCCGGATTATGCCGATGCTCATATCGGCAGAGGTTCGGCCCTCTTGAAATTGGGCCGACTTGCCGAGGGTTGGGACGATTACGAATTTCGCCAATCCGATGCGTCATTCGAATTATTCCGTTGCTCGGGCCGAGCACGCTGGGACGGAAGCGATTTTTGCGGTAAAACCCTGTTGGTGTATGGCGAACAGGGCATCGGCGATGTAATTCACTTTTCACGATACCTGCCCATGGTCGCGGAACGTGGCGGTCAAATTGTGTTTATGTGCGATGCGTCATTGCATTCATTGTTCGAGAGAAACACGGCAGTCCATCGATTGGTCGATAAGTGCAAGACACCGGAGGCTATAGAGAGAATCCATTACGACGTGCAGATACCTTTGCTGAGCCTACCAAGGGTGTTCGGCACAACATTAGAGTCGATCCCGCGTGTGACCCCCTACTTGAGAGCAGATAGCTCGAAGGTGGACGCTTGGCGAGGGCAATTAGAAAAAGAGCGTATTACGGTGGGTCTGGTGTGGGCCGGTAATCCGGGACAGAAGGACAACAAATATCGGTCGTGCCCGCTGTCAGCGTTGGCGCCGTTAGCGGCTGTCGATGGTTCAGCATTTTACAGTATACAAGTTGGGCCTGCAGCCGAGCAGCTGCAAGGCGGCCCGAAACAACTTAAGATCATTGACTTCACCGAAGAACTTCGCGACTTCGGCGATACTGCAGCTCTTATTGAGGCGCTGGATTTGGTAATAACAGTCGATACCGCGACCGCACATTTGGCCGGGGCGTTAGGTAAGCCAGTATGGACAATGTTGTGGTTTGCGCATTGCTGGCGATATTTGCAGAACCGTACCGATAGCCCTTGGTATCCAAGCATGCGATTATTTCGACAGCCGAGACACGGCGACTGGGACAGCGTTGTAGGTCAAATCGCCAACGCGCTGAAAGCTGAAATCTCCGGTTGCCCAAAAGCGAGGGCGCCATGAGTGAGGCGATTAGTCGATCCAGGCTGCGGGAAGAAACGAACTATCAGATTTGGAATGAGTTTATAGAACGCACGTATCCGATAGTCCGGCAGCTGCCTCGGCCGTCGATTCCAAAAGACTCTCAGCGCAGCGTCGTGTTAGTTGAGCCAAGAAAGCATCCCCATCTCGAATATGTGTTACGCAACGCCATGTACTTTCTTGGACCGGAGTGGGGATTAGAGATTTTCACTGGGCCGGATAACTTTTCGTACATTAAGGAACTAACTCGATCTTGGGGTTATGTCGGCATCGAAAAACTGGATACCAATGATTTGAGTACGCGTGACTACAATTCCTTAAAAAAACAATACACATTCTGGGAGCAAATCCGGACCGGGCACATTCTCTGGATGGAGCCGGACAGTATATTTCGCCGCACGGGCATTGATGAGTTTATGCACCTTGATTATATAGGCGCTCCGTGGGGCAAACAATTTGCAGTTTCCCCGGCCTGTCGAGTCGGCAATGGTGGCCTATCGCTGCGACGTAGATCTGCAATGTTGCGAATCGCTGCTGTCGCCAATCCGCATCATTCATTATTTGAGCCGGAGGATATTTTCTTTTGCGTCAATATGTCTCTATGTAACGCGAAAGAACCGGGAACTTTTAAACTGGGCACCTATGAGCAGGCGAAGCGATTTGCAGTCGAGGGTGTCTATGACCCAAACCCCCTGGGCTTGCACAAACTGTGGAAGTATTTACCCACCGAGCAAGTGCGGCAATTACTGTCTACGATAGAGTACTAGCATCTAATGGATTTCACTGACCAAATGTCGGAGCGGGATCCAAGAGAAGTCAGTGAAGCATTAGGTGTTCGTCGCCACCACATCAATGAAATGCTACCGGCCTTACGCGCGGTCGATTTCACGGGCATCCCAATCAATTCCAACAAATTTGCGGTCTTTATCGAAACGAAGCGATCTCCATTTACGGAATTCGCGATCCGTAACATCATGTTTTTCCTTGGAGAAGAATGGGGTCTACAGGTATTCGTTTCTCGGGATATGAGGGATTGGATAATGAAAGTCCTGAGTGGCTGGCAGTACGTACACATAAACAGTTTACCGGTGGGGTTGCAAGAATCGGGAAGAGACTTTGCAGATACAGTAAAACGAAAAGTAGGCTTCTGGAAATCCATCAAGGGCGAGGTTCAGTTATTTTTCAATTCCGACTCTATGCTATGTTCCAATGAAGTAGAAGCATTCCTGGAGTATGACTACGTCGGCGCACCATGGCCGGATAGTGTGATTTCCCCATGGTGTCTTTTCGGGAGCGGTGGACTGTCAGTGAGACGCAAAATGGCGATGATTGAGGTATGTAAAGCCAGCAACGCAAATCCATGGATTATTGGATCTGAAGATGCGTTTTACTCGATCAATATGCACCTCATGCCCGACAAGTATCACCTACCTTCTGTTGAATTGGCACGTCGATTTGCTGTAGAGCGAATCTATCATCCTTCGCCTGTTGGGGTTCACAAAGCATGGCAGTATATTTCAGCGACCGAACTTCAAACTATTTTATCCGGTGTCAGTTATGGCGGCGAAATACCATAGGCATCACTCCAAACCATACATGAAATATCCGGGTTAGCGGGCGAACCCTAGTCATATCCCAATTCACTCATCAAGCTACCGCAGTGGTTCTTTACTTCAGCAATCGACGTGTCATCAAGATGATTCTTCCAGTCCCCGACCACCCCCTTTCGATAGAACGAACTTCTGTTTTCGGTGCCGCGTGGCCGGCCTCCCGACAACTTTGAAAAATCCGTAAGCCCCAAACATTCATTGATAACTGAATCCGACGTGGACACATCGAGAAACTCGAGGAGTCGACCTACTTCATGTTCCGGGTTCTGCCAAAGGTTCTCATATTGAATTTCACAATAATTGTTACCGAGCGGCCGCCCCAATGTCATCGCGCTCGATACCTCGGCTGCCCACACTTTTGCAACGTGTACGGCGTATCGTTCGATGCTGACGAATTGCCGTAGCATTTGATCGGAGCCAACGGCTAAATTATAGAACCAAGCGGAAACTATGACGTCGCGGACATCTCGAATCATATAAATATACTTCGAGTCCGGAAATAATCGGGCGAGGAGCGGATAATAAGTAAAGTTATTTGGTGTCTTTTCTCCTACGCATTTTACGGTATCGACATTGGCCCATTTCACAAGCATTAGTTTGATGGCAGTGGCGAGCAGGAAATCCAAATCACTGGTGTCGTAGATATATGAGGATGAACTATTATCGGTCGTGTTCTCTTTTCTATGGCGTGACCAATTTCCCTGCCTAGGTATACGGGCGTTATATTCCGCTACGGTATTACGGATCGCTGGCTCTAGGAGACTGCCGAAATGAGCCTCACCCTTGCAAATGATTTCCGGGTGACTATCCAAAACCCGCTCCAGCCAGGTAGTTCCCGATTTGGATATACCCGAAACAAAGAACAGCCGCTTCTTATCGAGCAGCTTAATATTACGCCCAGCCAATTCTAATTTGTCGCTAATAGTCGCCATACTATTGCCGCGATCAGCATCGATTCTGATGGGTGCGCATCAATCTATCCCTCATATCCGAAACGGGTCAGTGTGTCTCCGGCTATGTTGTAAAAATCGTCTCTGAGGTCATCGCTAAATTTATTTCTCCAGTCACCTACCACTCCTTTCCGGAAGAAGGCTTCTGGGTCTTCTTCTCCGGGACGTCGGCCACCAGTAAGTGATTGAAAAGAAGATGCTTTCAGGCAGTTGTTAATACACTGCTCGGAATCGTCAACATCCAAATATCGCAGTAGCTTCGTCGCTTCGTCATTTGGGGTAAAGGCTAGGTTCTCGTACCGTACTTCCATGTAACGATCATCGAGACCAGCGCCGATCGCACATCCTTGGTTAATCTGACTACTCCATGCCTTCGCAAATCCCCGCACATACTCGTCGAACGTTTGGACGATCTGTTTGTTCTTAGCGAGCCCACTCTGGTTAAAAAACCACCCCGACACAGCGCTATCCCTGCCGTCCCTAATAATGTGTATGAATTTAGCCGAGGGAAATATACTCGACAATAAACTGAGGCACGCAATGTTGTCGGGCGTTTTTTCCCCAATTAGTCTAATCGAGGGATCGTTATTCCACTTACCAAACATAAGCCCAATTGCCTGGACGAGTAAGTAAAATGAGTCGTTCAAGTCATAACGAAGCGTATCAACATGACCGCCGTACTCCTTTAAATGGGCGACAACACCGCCCTGTTTGACCACCGCGTTGTTGTACTCTTCGAACGCCTTCACTAATGAGGCATGAAATATATCGATAAAGTGGGACTCGCCCCGACACACGATTTCTGGATGAGAATCCAGTAAGTGTTGCAACCACGTGGTGCCGGATTTGGCTACACCGACGATAAAAAACATCTCTTTGGCTAGCGTTTTCTCGACCAGTTCGGTCTTTGTTCTATGCGTCGTACTCTTCATCGAGCGTTTCAAAATTGTTGAATAACGATTAGTACAGCCTCCCTCGGTAACTATTGAGCGGAAGTTCAGTTTGTTCAGGTGCCGAGATAGACTAATATATCAGGAAAATCGAACCGCAATTCACTTGAGGCCCGGAACCATTCTTATGATGCGAAAACTCTGTAGTCAAATGCTGCTTTTTTGTATTGGTTGCGGCTATGCAATGACCGTTGTGGCGGAAGGTTCGCCTGCATTGCGGCTTGGCTGGCAAATCCCCTGGGCGACGCAAGGGCAGCTAGTCATGGGCCTTAAGCATACGAATATCCCGCAGCTAGTGGATTTAGAAGTTGAATACATAGGATTTGCCTATGGTGGGCCGCTGAATCGAGCTGCACTGGCTGGTGAGGTGGATGTTCTGTTAACGGCCGACCAACCTGCACTGGTATTGCTCTCGAAGGATCCGACCTATCGGATTGTGGCTAGAATGATGTATAACCGGGTCTGCATATATGTACCGGTTGGTTCTGGCGTCAATGCTCTAACCGAGTTGGCAAACAAAACAATAATGGGACCCGTTGGTGCTGCGGCGGAGCGAGTTGCCATGTCCGCTATTGCCACTGCAGGTATTGACTTGTCCGGCATTCGTACTGGAAAGCTCGACATGTCCCAACAATCGGCGCTACTTGCAAACATAAAGGATAACTCCACTTGGCCCGGAGTCGATGCGCTTTACGGGTTCGATCCACTGCCGGCGGTGTTCGAAGAACAAGGCAAAGCTAAAATACTTCATTGTGGAAAGGTGGTTTCTGTGGTTATCGCGACTGCGGAAATGTTAAGTAAGCGCCGGGAGAAACTGAAATCATTTTTGTCTGCGTTCAGATTGAGCTGGCATATCTTTGCAAATAATCCGGGTTTTCTTAACCAATACTTCTCGACTGAATCGAGATTGCATGTTAGCGATGCAGTGCTTGATGATGCGGCTTCCGTCGAACCGAATCGGTGGGTCCACTCCATTCAAGAATTGCGATTTGATTTTATTCCCGAAGATTTTGAGATATTCGACCAGGCCAGTCGGTTCCTTGTTGAGCGCAATATCATAAAGTCTCCGATAGATGCGAGAGCGTACACTGACCTTGGAATAATGAAAGAGATTATTTCTGAGGCCGATCAGAGTGGCATTTTGGAAAACATCGAAATACGAAATTAGACTCTCATTTAACTGGATGACCTCGGGAATCTTGATAGATGAAGCTACCCCAGCAAGCGCGAGCAAGCGTCGGAGTGTGCGTGATTTTGCTAGCGTGGCATTTATCAACATCAAAAAATAATGTGCTCACTCCTCCATTAAATGATGTGCTCTGGAGCTTTTTGGAGTTACTGCGTTCGAGAATATTACTAAAGGATGCTTTTGCGAGCCTTTTTCGGGTGTTGGCCGGTGTCGCGATTAGCTCTTTACTCGCGGCGGTACTAGGCTTAGTCGCGGTATACTGGAGGTCGTTTCCCGACTACTTATCGGGCGGCATTGAATTGTTCCGGCCTATTCCACCGATCGCTTGGACACCCCTCGCCATCGTTGCATTCGGTGTGGGTACTCAACCGGCGATAGCAATAGTCGCACTGGGCGCGTTTTTCCCGATATGGTTGGGTATTCAGCAAGGTTTGATGGAGGTCAAGCGATCCCATATCCTCGCTGCTGAAAGCTTCGGTTGTGGGAAACTGCTGCAGCTCACAGACGTGATCGTCCCATCGGCTCTTCCCTACGCATTCCATGGGTTGCGACTGGGGGTCGGCCTCGGCTGGTTTTGTGTTGTTGCGGCAGAAATGATGGGAGCTTCAAGTGGGTTGGGTTATGGCATTCAATTGTTCAGTCTGAATATCGAAATGGAAAAATTGTATTCCTACCTGCTAGTAATCGGCATGCTTGGTTATGTGAGTAACTTCCTCCTGCAGCGAATTGATTTACGACTAAGCCATTGGCGGGACGATGGCTGAAGGAAGTTCCCCAGAAGTCTGGATGCAGATCGACAATGTCGATTTTTCGTATCCCGGCATGCCGATTTTTAGCGATCTATCGTTAACGCTGGATGACCGCCATATGGTATTGGCGGTTGTCGGTCAAAGTGGTGTCGGTAAATCCACATTAATAGCGTTGCTCGCCGGTTTTTCATCAGCAGATGCAGGTGCCATATCGATTTGCGGCGATAAGGTGATGGGCCCATCCGCTGCTCGCCCGGTGGTATTTCAAGACCATAATTTGTATCCATGGAAAAATGTGTTAGAGAATGTTGAGTTTGGCTTAAAAGCGAAAGGTTTACCAAATGGGGAGCGAAACCAACGTGCGCGCGAGATATTGAAGACAATGCGATTAGAAGGCACTGAAGGGCTTTATCCAAAATCACTGTCTGGTGGAATGCAGCAGCGAGTCGGATTGGCGCGTGCGCTCGCGGTGGACCCATTATGTGTGCTAATGGATGAACCCTTTGGTTCGCTGGACCAGGATACAAAGAATGTAGTTCAACGCTACTTCCGTCAAACCATCGCTCGGATCAATTCACGTACCGTGCTGATAACACATGATATTCGAGAGGCCGTCATGCTCAGTAGCTTTGTGTTGGTATTGCGAGGGCCTGGCGATGTTGTTCCGTGTGATTTGTTATCCGACGATGACTGCGAGTATTCCAAATTGGATAAAGAACGAAACGACTACTGGACTGACAAAATCCAGTCCATGCTATCGTCGAGGTGAAGGTCGTCTTGATCTAACTACTGCAGAGCGTGTTTCAGAGTTATTACTTCCCTAGTCATGATCAGAGATACTCAAGGCATTATTTTCACATTCACAGCTATATGCGCTCGGCCGCTAATTCATAATTAGATTATGAATTCGAGTACGCTCTTTGGCAGCCCCGATGCCGCTGGCGCACCGCGCGATTTGGCTTGCCGTGGTTGCAATGTAATCTTCTTGAATATTGAATTACTAAGAGCAGACTTTACCGGACTTATCAGCAACGCAGATTTAACGCCAAATATCGATGCGTTCTTTGAACACGGAGTAGTATTCGAGGATGCCTCCGCCCCGGCAGGGGAGACATTCCTAAGCAATACTTCAGTACTGACCTTAACATTGCCCCACCAGATTCCTGTAATGCCTGCGGAAATCGATCGGTACAAGAAACTCGATCTTATCAAGCAACTGAAAATCGAGAAGTCGCTCACTAGCTCCGTGTCCATGGCTCAAGTTCTCTCGCAACACGGATACCACACGATAAATATCAATCAAGGCGGTCGGGCGGGCCAACATGTCTTCCTGGATAGGGGATTTGCCGACTACTCGCAGTGGTCATCAAAAATCTTGATGGAAGACCTTGTCGATCTTCTAATCGACAAACTCGAACGACCGAGCGATCACCCAAGATTTGTTTTATTTCGCCCGACGTTATTACATAATCATCAATATCGACATCCGATACAACCCGACACTGAGTATGCATCTTCAATTAATGCCCGCCGCTATGAATATCAAGCTCCTAATGGAACGAACAGATACGCATATTTCTTGAAAAGGCAGAGAGATCTTGAGCCTGAACGAGCGCAACAAATAGAACGACATATTTACAGTCGACAACTAAGCTACGCAGACGCACAACTTGGTCGAGTATTTAAGGTATTACAGGAGCGTTATAACGACAACAGCATCGTAGTTCTCTATGCCAACCACGGAACCGGATTGGGCGATAATGGGATTTTTAAGCATGGGGTCGCATATCAGTCGTGTGTTCACGTTCCAATTCTTATACTACATCCGAAAATAAGTATAACTGTTCGCGTACCGAGTGCCGTTGCTCTAGCGGATCTCGCCCCCGCAATATATAAGATGCTCGAAATACCGTGGGCAACACCTATCTCCAACGACCACCTTTTTGATGTACTGAGTGGCCGTAACACCGAGGAGAAAGTTCTTATTGGGAAAAACAATTGGGACGAATACATCCGTATCGGCCCATGGAAATTGATTGTTCGGTACGGACGATTTAAATTATTATTCAATATAAAATCGGACCCACACGAATCCATCGACTTATACTTAAAGGAGCCTATTATCGCCAATAGGCTAGAGGCTACTTTGCTGAACCATAAGATAAAATATGCTCGTCACTAAGTGCGTACAGGCCCAGTCTATGACAGCCGAATTGTATGGCCTTCGGTAAAGGACACCACCGAATAGTTACTACTTGTCCGCATTTCGTCCCACATCACGAGTCGACCGGTAGCATCTTGACCGACAACGCCACGGACTCGATTAAAACTATCGTTAGAGGCCATATAACCTCCCGGATTCCCAACTTATAGCCATCGTGACTCTGAGACGCAAACTGTTGGTCATAGCATTACCGATTGTCGTTCTCGTCGCGACCGTGGGTCTGGTGTTGGTTTATTACACAAAGCGAGGCGACGCTCTCCCGGCGGGCGATTCGTTCTGGGGATACCGATTCTCCCGTACAACTTATGGGGACAATATCGCGTTCTTAGAGTATCTTGGCGAGAACGAAAAATTAAATGTGACGGAGGTTACCGGAATCGATCAGTCCGTAGCTGATGCGCTGATCGTACAGAAAGTCGCCGTATTCCGCGCTCTATTTGAGAAGCAGAGAGTAGGGTACCGAGGGCAGCACACCGAATATATTGAGTGCCCCGATAGCTTTAAGCCGAAATTCTTCGAGAAGGCAGTCGATGGTGGGCACCTGCGCTACTTTGTTGGATTTGCGAACGAAAGGTTCTCCGCCGGCGCATGTTCGGAGGAGGATATTAAATACTCGGCCGTTAACGCATTCCTGTATTGTGCTGATTACACGACAATGTTCGAAATCGATCACTTTCGATCCTTAGACAGTGGTAGTGCCAGAGCTCCCCTTGTCGATACGATCGACTGTAAGTATTAGAAGTTAGTTGCGCACCACTCGGACGACAGGACGTGTACCCCTGGCACCCCGCTCGAATTGATAATTGAAGGTTTTTATATCCTTTGCGTACATCTCTGCCACCCACTCTCGACTCTCGTCATCATAAAATTGAGAATAATGCGGTTTCTCGACTTGGACTTTCTGGCCGGTCTTGAGCTTTCCAGATTTGTGAAGCCGACGTACCATTAACCGCTCGAAGCTGTTTAGTTTCTCTAGCGGTTTTACCGGCAAATTCAGGCGTCGGCAGACCCTTTCAAAATCCGAACCCAACGACTCGAATCTGCCGATGAAATCGACCAGACACCGATCTTCCTCGTCGTGAAGAAAATCGTACTGCGGTATGATGTGACGAAATCTGTCGGATCCCGTCTTGTAATCGTCGTCGATCGCGGTTGGGAATCTGTCAAAGATAAATACTTTAAACTCGTAACGGCCGTAGTGATTAAAGAAAAATTCCGACACTAATCTTTCCCAGGGATTGCGAACGATGGCAAATTTGAAAAAATCGCGAAATTCCACTTCACCCACGTGACCGTAATTAAGATACTCGGAGGCCATCAAGTGGGCCAATCTAGGTGGGCCGGAGTCCACGTCATGATTCCTGCTAATTAGCAATTCGGAGCGTTCATTCCAGGTTAGATTCTGTAACTTCATGAAATATCGCTCTATACTTTCGCCTGCGGTTTTGGGTATATGGACAAACAGGCAATTGAATTTCTTGGAAATCATTGCTTCGTGGACGGGGTTCGCGATCGAAATACACGTGGCAGATGTCTGCAGCTCATTTTCTAAAGTTGGACTTGGACCGTCAAGGGCTATTGCTCGGCATGTGGAATGGGTTATTGTCTTTGGGCGGTGCTCGCCGCTTCAACCATCTTCTTTTGATGTGAGATCATGAAGGTATTCGGTATTGGGTTTCAGAAAACAGGAACCAAAAGTCTGAATCGTTTTTTTCGGAGTGTGGGATTTCGCTCCATACATTGGCCGCACTCGGTGAATGGCGTTAATTACGAAAAAATGTGCGGCACATGCCTGACCAGCAAGAAGCTGGTGGTCGATACCCTAGCACCGGTAATCGAATCGCATGACGCTTTTACCGATGTACCGTTCCCTGCTTTGTATACGGAGTTACACCGACGCTACAAGGAGAGCAGATTCGTATTGGTTACCCGGGATAGCGACCAATGGTGGGAATCTGTGGCGCGACATTGGCAACTAAAGAACCGAAGAACTAGGCGACTCGATCCTTACGAGTATCTTCAGTATAACAACTATGCGTCCTCGGAACTATCGGTTGTCAGCGCCAAGGATCGCGTGCTGTTGCAAAATATCCACCGGCAGCATGTCGACGAGGTGCTATCATTCTTTGTGAATTATTCGGACCAATTACTGGCCATCGATCTTTCGGATCCGAATAAAGCGGAGAAGTTATCCGAGTTTCTGGAGTTGGATTCTCGCAATCCATACCCAAATGTGAAGAGAAAATCTCCGTCGCATGGTCCTCCGAGCATGCGAAGGTGGAGGCCATAACCGCAAATAGCCAGGCGAGCTAAGTTCCTACGCAAGCGTCGCACACTCTGCCTGCAACGCGAAATTACCTTATACGGGGCGGAACCACTTGGACCTGCGGCGCATCGAAATGAACGTGAACAAGAATGCGTGGGCTATGAAGCCCAATGCCGCAGGAAAAGACGCTTTGGGATCATAAAATAATAGCACCCCCGCCGCTATGGCAACGTTTCGCATCGACAGCGATATTGAAAGTGCTCCGACGATTTCAGGGCTAAGCCAGAAGGAGAATATTCGACGGGCCACGACTAGTACCCCGAAATCTTGCAGAAACATTAAAAAAAGCAAGACAAACAAGTCATTTATGGGGGTGTAGTGAAGATTCAAGCGGCCCACCGCAGTGCCGAAAAGGATAAATATCAGGACGCTTAGGCTACCCATATTTAATAGTCCCAAAAGTGGTCGTAAGATCACTTTGCACCTCGGGAATACTCGATCTATCGCATAGCTCAATGCGATTGGCGTAGTCACCAGGAGAAGCATGTATTTGGTAAGAGGTAACACGTTGAGAGCGACCGACGGTTGCAGTAAGATCTTCAACATAATAGGCGCAATTAGCGGACAAAGAATCATCGACCAGATCATCAGGACGAACGCAAATTCATCGTCGGCCTCAATCAAATTACTGAAGTACGGCGCGACAATTGCAACAGGACACAGCGACGCAAACACTAAACCATATAGAAACTGGTCGTCGGTAACTAACCACCGAGCGATCAACCATTGACCTATTGGGAATATGGCAAATAAAAATACTAGTCCGATAAGCAATTCCGGTAAGCGGTAGGTAAAATATCGTAACTTACGCCAATCGATTGTAATTCCTGCGGACATCATCAGTATAAAGAGAAAAGCAACACCGTATGGCATTAACGAAATAGCGGTGTATGGGAAGATAATCCCCAAAATGATTGCGATAACAATTGGAATTCCGAAGATATTTGTCACAATTAGACTGCTGATTCAAAATTTAGCCGATAGTTCGTTGCGATTTTTGGATTTCGCGAAGCGAAACGGTGGCCACTATTATGTAATTCTTATTGTACAAACTAACCCAGACTACGTCATCGTTAGTTCGGGGGAGAGTACAGATAAAATTAGCATGTCGAATTTCGATTTTCCGATTGGTATCGCGATTTATGGATAGGCGCATTGTCGCGGCAGCAATCGCCATAGCGCTAATTGCTGGTCTAGTCATCCGGAATCTTCCAGATGTCGATAATCTTAAGGTGGGCGATCATTCGCCCTCGGTCGCAAAGTCCATTCGTCTGTACTGGTTTATCCCGGATGGCTTTCGGGCAGATCCTCATGTCTTCAAGGTGTTCGAGTGGGCCAGCAACGGCGAGTTGCCGAATATCAAGAAGATGATGGATCGTGGATCTTACGGTTATTCGGTGCCGGTATTCCCAGGCCATACGCCTACCAATTTCGCCACCTTACTGACGGGTGCAACTCCCAAAGTCCATGGTGTCGCTGATGGACCAATGCGGATAAGCGGTTATCCACTTAATGTCGTTTCGAAAAGTGGTTTTAGCTCCGTTGCCAAGAAAGTACCACCGATCTGGTTCACACTAGAAAAGGCAGGCGATGTTGTTACCTTACTATCCGTTCCTGGCTCGACGCCGCCGGAATTGTCGCGCGGCATTACGATTCGCGGCCGATGGGGCGGCTGGGGACTTGATTTTCCCGCTATAAACTTTCACACGAATACGGACACCGATATACGTGCATCGCTGGGACACCGGAACCGCCTATTTGAGCTTGGTTCCGAATTGACCAAATTCGTCTCGGTTGCGAAGCCGGCCGACTGGCAGATCGCGCTCCCGCAAAGCTTCAGTCCCGCAAGGGAAGTGCTGCTATCCAACTGGGGTGCCAGCATGTTTGGATTGATTTACGATTCTACCGATGACTCAGTGGAGAATTACGATAGCGTGTTGTTTTCCCCAGATAAAAATAATGTATGGACACGGGTACGAGTCGGCGAATGGAGCGACTGGACCCCCCTTACTGTTCAGTATCAAACCAATAACGATTACAAAATCACTAGCCCCAAAAAGATGGATTGGGAGCGCGAACTGGCAACTATAGACGTCAAAACTCAGGCAAGGGTTAAAGTGATAAAACTTGGCGAAAAGGATTTTTTCCGGATTCGTTTTTTATATGACAACATGAACCAATACGTAACAAAGCCGGCGCATATTGCCTCAAGCATGGGCGAGTCAATTGGTCCTATGGTAGATTTCGCGGATAATTTTCCACCACAGTTGATTTATTACGATGAAGATAAATCAACTTTTCTAGAAGAGTCGGCGATGAGTATTAAATGGCATAAGGAGGCAGCTGGTTACCTAATAGAAGAAACGGGCAGCGACGTCATTATACACGATGTGTATACACCCAATCAGATGTTAACTAGCCGTTGGTGGCTTGGTTATCTTGACCCAAAAAGTACCCGGTACAACGAGATAACCGAAGAAGAGCGGCAGAAGCTGTGGCAAGAAGTGAAGATTCTATACAAAGGTATCGATGCAATTATTGGAGAAATATTGGAGCGAGTTGACGGTGACGCTTATGTGATATTGAGTTCGGATCACGGAATTGTGCCGTTAAACACTGAGGTAAGACTGAATAATATTTTCGCCAAAGAGGGGCTACTGAAGTACTCATATGATGAGTCCACTGGGATCTATAAAATAAACTGGCGAGACAGTAAGGTCGTGTTTCTTAAGATGGATAACATCTATATAAATCCCGCCGGGTTGGGCGGAAACTATAGGCGTGCGTCAGGTCCAAAGTATGAGCAGCTTAGGAATGATGTAATTACTATTCTTGAGGACTTGAGGGATGAATCCGGAGTAGAACCGCTGGCCCGTGTTACTAAGTGGGAAGACGCTGAGTCTGTTGGTTTACCGCCCGATCGAGTTGGTGATTTGATAATTGCCAACAACGTCGGCTATGGATGGGTGGAGGATATTAGCCAGAACCTTGAAAGTTTCGTCGCATCTATAACAAGCGGATACAAACAGGCCGTGTTACCGGACGATCAAAGTGGTATGTGGACGCCCTTCATCGTCATGGGCCCCGGCATCAAGAGCAATTATGAAATTGAGACTCCTATTCAGCACGTGGATCAATATCCAACTATCATGTCGTTGCTTGGCAGGGAAATACCAGAGTTTGTTGAAGGTCATGTACTGAAAGAAATTATGAATTGACAAGTCAGGCTAGAATCAGTGATTGTGAGTCAATGCCGTTCGGGTGCATTCTGCAATAGTTGAATCTTCCTCGCCAGCAGAATCGCTTCCAGTCGACGTGCTACTGAAGGTAAACTGTCGATCAAATTGTCATTCTCATGAGGATCTACACGTAAGTCATACAGCTCTCGTTGAACGGCATTCTTTATTATTAGCTTCATATTATCCATCCGGATATATTCGTCGATGTCGTTGCGACCAATGAGATCCGTTTTATTGGTGCTGTCGTCACGAATCAAACTATGCCCGTCAGATTGCGGAATATTACTTGCACCGACGATCTCATAGATAGTGGGCGCCAGGTCAATAAGGGCTACTGGGTCAGATACTCTGATCTGACGAGTTATCTTTGGATGATATATTATTAAGGGAACGTGGATACATGATTGGTAGGATACGGCCAGTCGATGAACGCCATTATCGCCTAACCCGCTACCGTGATTCGCATACAAAACAATTACGCTGGATCGGTTCAATTGCTCCTTCTTGATTAACCCAAATACCTTACCCAGTTCCTCATCGATGTACTTAAGCTGCTGGCGGTAGATCAAACGATGAATCTTTCTCTGCTCGGGCTGGGGCAGTGCCACATTAAACGTGACATTGAACCTTCCGAACCTCGGGCGATATTTATAAAGAATCTTATTTTCCTGGATAACGCGCGGTCGATCGGGTGGATAATAGTAGGGGTAAGGATGGAGGCCTTCGGGACGATACAAAATAAATGATTTCCCATCAGCGGTACTGAGCCGCTTCCCAAGATCCGCGACCGTATCCCGAAATGAAGTATTTCGGCGACCCCATTCGATCGCCTGATCAAAACCCCGGTCAAGCAACAATCGCTCCCCCGCACGAATGCCTTGGTTAAGGCTTACGGTATGGTAACCATTTTCCTTCAATACTTCGGCCATCGTCGGGTAGCGAGTAAGCATCGCCACCATCTTCCGCGCCTCTTCAGGTGGTAATGCCTTGGCACCACGCTTCGCAAATTTATCGATAACACTCTGATCGGCGTCATAGTGAAACGCGTGCATGGCTGTTTGTACGGCCAGATTGCTCCGGTAACTCTCACCCGCTGGCGCGGATGCCTGCTCAAAGACGATAGAGCGACCAAAAAAACTATCGATGTTGGGCGTTGCGCTATCCGTAGATCCACTAAGCAATCCCACGTGATCCGCTCGTAGCAGCTCTATATTGAGCAGAATCACATTGCAATTGGGGCAGGATAAATCAAGTGCTGCCAGCGATTCGCTGCCCGTTACTTGGCCGTCTACCGATGGGCTATCGGTTCCTCCGTCGGCTCGGCTACTGGAGCCCGATACAAACAGTAATGCGCCGGCAATCAGTGCCGCAGCCATTTGTAGACTGGCGTTAGCGGGCATCATAATCCTCGCCTACCATATCAAGACGATTAGATCTCAATGACGTAGTGCCGGAAAAACCTCAGTCTTCGTCTTGTCCTGTACTTCCATCTCTCAGCGTGTCTCCGATAATATCGATGCGCCGTTGTCTCGCTTGATGCTTGAATTCGATGAGCTTGTCTTCAAGCGTACGGGTAACCTCTGGGTAGTCCGCCGCCACGTTAGTGGACTCGTCAGGGTCGGCGTCAAGGTCGTATAGTTCCAGATTCTTCTTCTGCGTCAGTATAAGTTTCCATTCGTCGTTGACGATAGTTTTACTCTCGTCCAGGTCCATAACCGATTGATACTCCATCCTGCGCGCGATAAGTTTCCGCTTTTCGGAAAGGTCTTCGCGACCTAATGGGTCGACTTTAAGATTATAAAGCCGCCGTTCTTTGTGATATCGAATAATAAGCTTCCATTTTCCAGACAGAATATATTCGTCTGGATCGTTTTTCCCAACGATGTAGTCCTTGTAATACTCCTCACCGTTTATCAGTGGAATTAGACTTTGGCCAGTTGAGTGCCCGGGTTTGAACACGCCCAACATTTCATAGATCGTCGGCACAAGATCGACGAGCGAAATTGTCGTAGCAATTCGCATAGGTGTCTTAACCTTAGGATGTTTTATCATCAGCGGAACGCGAACTGATGACTGGTATGAGACGCCATTTGAGGCATAAATTCCCTTATCGCCGATCTGTGTTCCATGATTTGAATACAAGACGATAATAGTATTGCGTTCAAACTCCCTCAGCATGTCGAACGGTTTAGAGAGAGTATCATCAGCATATTTCAATTGCTGCATATAAATCTTGTGTTCTGTCTCTCGTTGTATTTGCGGAGACGCACTTCTGTCACGTATCACCTTGTATCCGTATGGTCTATTCTGAATCGAATACTCTTGGTAAATAATATGCTTATCAAGAATTCGATCGCGATTTAACGGGTAAAATGCCCGGTGTAGTCGAGTAGGTACAGCATGGAATAGAATAAAGAATGGCTTTTGGGTCGATCGGATATGCGTCTCCAGTGGCGGCAGGAGATCTTCGATCGTCAGCCTTATATGAAACTGCTGATATTCGTCAAAGCCACGGTCGAGAAAAGTGCCGCGTCCCGATCGAGTGCCCTTATTCAGGTTCACTGTTCGGTACCCGTGCCGAGACAGCACTTGGGCGATCGTCTTATGATAGGTATAGATCTTCTTCCAGGGCCCTAATTGTTTCCTTGCCTTAAGTAAATGAAAGCTTTGAACATCGACTCCGTATATATGCGCGTCCGTCGCGGTTAATACGGCTAGGTTTCCGCGATACGAGGATCCCGCCGGCGAGAACGCGTTCTCAAAAATGATCGAGTTCTTGAAGAACCGATCAATGTTCGGCGTGTGCTTGCTGTCACTTATCAGGCCAGTATAGTCGGACCTCAAAAAGTCCAGGTTTAAAAACAGTACATTGCAGCCCTCGCAACTTAAGTCGCCAGGTTCACCGTCAGCCGCACTTGCCGCAGCGAACCTAGAGCAAGAGAGCAAACTAAGTGCCAAAAAAACTAAGATCGTGTGAATTGGCGGTCGTTTAACCGATACTTCGAAGCAGGAAATGAAGGCCGTTTTCATTGTGGTTTAGTAGCCACTCTAAATCTACTCGATGTGGGCCCACACACAACCCAATAATATTGAGTCGCATCCGGCAAAATCGATGATGGAGGTATTATTAATGATTACAAACAAAACCACCTTAGTCCGTCGGGGCGATGGTTGCGGGCTCATATAGGGTGAATTCTTCCCGAATCCGGTCCGTCAACGGAAGATCGCCGGGGCGCCCCTTTTTGCCGGAATGATTTTCACCATTACCCAGGACCCAGACGGCGCCCGGGAACGGTAGCGCGCTGAGCGTTACGCCAATCTCCCGAAATTGCCTACGAGCAAATCGGTGACTACCGAGCGTAAAGTTCAAGTAGCGGCTGTCAATCTTATCTTCAATCGAAGATAGCGGCGACCCGACTGTGAGTTCCTTCGGTATTTCAAATAGGGAATAACGGATAATGTGGCTCGTTCCACAAGCTTTGTTAAATTCGTCAAGCAGAGTTACCTTATCCGACCCATACTTGTAACGATAACCATGCTCAAAATACCAACCGTCTTCCGTGGGATTCTGCTCCACGAATTCCACGATCCGCCGACTGATATAATCATCAGCATCGAAGAACATAATGTAATCCGGCATGAATCGTTTCGCATAAATCAGCCCTACTACATATTTTGATCCCCGGTCGACCCTGATTGCCTGCATTCCTGTATTGGGTTGTTCCAGTTCACTCGGAGGGGGGAACGTAACTTCAACGAAATGAACATTTTTTCTGTCGACGAGGTCCGGTGTCTTATTAGCGACAACCACCACATGGTAGTTGATGCTTGTTTGCGCGCAAACGGAATTAAGGGTTTGGTCCAACAACTGCACGACTCGGTCGTAGGAATTGCAGTTGCGCGGATGGCGAATTGAGGTGATGAATACGAGCACGACTTATATCTGAGTCGATGGCCAAGCACGGGCCTAATAATAGGTGAATATCAATATGTGCTATTCGTGGATCCTAAGAAGCGTTGTATTGGGCGATTGTGCTCATCATGCTTGGTTTGGATGAACTATCAGAGACGCTCTCACGGAGGGTTTCGGCGCGCTCGAGGTTTTGCATTTCGGTAATAAAGGCACATACGTCGGACGTGCCAGCCATAACGTCACCGTGGGCTATGGCATCGGTGATCGAACTCCTAAATGTATCCAGCTGACCGGTGCGTAACTCGGGCAAGGGTTGAAGCAGGCCAATCACGGCATCGTCGTATTTCTCGAGGTCTGGATCCACATCGGACAATAACGGATGCAGACAGCGGATTTTCCGTCGATTTACTAGCGACATTTTCATTTCCCCTGACTCCAAACAAAATAATGACTTTGATGTCAATAATTCAAATCCGAGCATTCCCAGCGTGAAGAAATCAGCACGGAAATCCGGTATCGGTCCGGCCACACACTGCTCGGGCGCCGCATACATGGCATAGGACTGCTCTCCCGAGTAAATAATGGACCTAGTGATCGACGGCGGAGGGATCAGGCTGAATTGTAAAATCTGACATTGCCCATCATCGCACAGATTCAATGCATCCGGTCGCAATGCTACGTGCAGATCCGAGGGTAGCGAGTCATCCTCAGCAACCCGATTATGTAGTTCGTCCAATGCGGCAACTATTTGGCGGAGGAGAACAAAGCCGATGGCAATGGGTATTCGCTTATAATGCCGCCGACACGTGGTCAACAAAGAGGCTATTGATTGACCGCCAGCCCAGTCATAAATCTGAACTAATTCACCATCAATTTCTGATAAAGCGATAAGGTTTCGAAAGCCGGGGTGACTGAGCTTGCTTGCAAGATTCGCCTCATACGTGAATGTCTGTCGCCGCTGCTTGTCAAAACGATAGGCAATGGGCAAGCGTTTGATAATCAGTTGTGAATCGTCGGCCGACCGCCCCAAAATTAACTCCGCATCGGGCCCGCTCGTCAAACGCGCCTGAACTGTATACTCACCAAGCGTTTCCATTTCGGGCCGTTCAGTTAGATATGGAACGTAAAGTTGAAGAGTACGGTTCGCGAATTGCTAAAATGAAAAATAGAAATTTATCGGTATTGTTATCGCATTTGAGTTCATTATATGCACTCTCGATCACAAAAGATATTTCTGAAATCACCGACATGATCTCTCCAAATGCGATGGCAGACAGCTAGGAGTGCAGAATTCCTCATTGGCTGTCCGTTCTCTGTCGCCGCGGTGCTAGCGCTCGATACTAAAAGTGAGTATGTAGATCAGCATTTTCTTTATCGCCTCGAACCAATCGGTAGCGGAGAGTTTCCCCATTCGGACCGGGCACGTCGATGATGCCGCCTTGGTACGCAAAGCGAACCGATTTCTTACTGCGGATGCTGTCAGGAAGCGCTTGCGAGCTTACCCGATGCCATTGCCCATCTATCTCCACCTCCCAGTGAATTTGCCCGTGGTCGGGCGAAATCGGAGTCGATTTGTTCACGTTGCAGATTACATCCGACTCGAACCAGTGATGCAAATCGCTACGTAGGCTAGTGCGCCGTTCGGGTGCGTCCCGACTCCACATACTTTTTTACAGTACGTCTATCGAGTTCGGTGCGGCGTGCGACTTCTTCGTAAGTTCCAAATTGCTGATACAGATCTTGGCAATAATACGCCAGGAGTTCATGGGCGCCCAGTTGCCCGCGCACGGCTCGATCGCGCCAGCCGACATCGGCGGCGTCGGTATCAACCTGTGGTTGATACGAACCGCGTAGCACGACGCGACGCACTGCTTGCTCGAGTTCGCGGACATTGCCTGGCCAAGCATAGTCCTTTGGCAAATCCTTATGTAATCCGTCCAGCACTTGCTTGCCAAGTTCAGGGCTCGGTGAACCGACCATGCGCTCTACGAGTAATGATACCAATTGCTCGAGTTCGGTGGGCGACTGCTCGATGCGAATTCGTAGCGGCGGTACTTCGATCACATCTGAGCATAATCTATAGAAAAAATCGTCCCGGAAACGGCCGCCGCGACGTAGAGTCTCGATTGATTGGTTGGTGGCGGCAATAACGCGACCAGAGAATCGCTTGCTATGGTGCGCGCCGACGGGCGTGAATTCGCGATTCTGCAGTACATTGAGCAATTTAATTTGCACCGGCACCGATACTTCGCCGATCTCATCCAAGAATAACGATCCGTATGCACTGCAGCGTTGAAATACCCCTTCATGTTGATCAATGGCGCCGGTAAATGCGCCCTTGCGATGCCCGAACAGCTCCGACTCGATTAAAGTCTCGGGAAACTGCGACAAATTGATGGTAATAAACGTGTCCGTGAAGCTGCTCTTGAAGCGACCGGACTTCGGGTCGTAGGGAATCAGTCCCGAACGGCCGATCGCCGCTGCGGCCGAGCCCTTGCCGGTGCCCGTCTCGCCCAGCAACAGCGTGGAGAAATCTTCCATCCGGTGACGAAGGTGATCGCGGTAGGTGCGAATATCGGCCGTAAAGACATTATCCCAGAGAGCCCGGCGCAGATCCTCCATGCTATTAGAGTCACCCACCAGCGTGTGGTAAATAAAGAAGTAAGCGCGGCGCACTTGATAGCAGAGCGCCAGATAGCTCAACGCATCGTCATCGCTGAACCCGTAGTCGTACAGGTCGCGAAGAAATTCGCGACCGAACTCCGCTGCAAGCGGTTCAGCACCGTGGCGACTCTGCGCCCGGATAAGAGCATCGAACTGCGTAAGGTATCGATCGTAGACCTTGAACAGAAATACGTGTCGCAGCCGCTCACGATCGGATGCTTGTACCGACTGCAATTTGACGATTCCGCGAGCCGACAGTCTCGATAGGCTCGCTTCGACTTCCGGTAGTAATTCCCAGAAATAGTGGTCAGCACTCCCAGTTGTTGTTCCGGCCGATCGGTCCAGAACCGCCTCGATCGCAGCGCGATTTACGGTGAATGGATTTGAAAAAATAATTGAGGAGACGGTATCAAAAAAACCGCGTTCGTCAGGCGTCAATCGTTGTAGAGTTGTCATTAGTTATAAATCCGATGTCGTCTAAACTAGTAAATGCAGTCGAATCAAAGCGACCGCCGCAGGCGACAACGCCCCCGTATGAATCGCCGGGGGCGTTGCGCGGTAGGTGTTGGGAGCGATCAATTACTCCAGGCGCCGAACTGCTCGCACCAAGTCGTTACGCGTGTCTTAATGTTGACGCCATGACGCTCCAATATCGAGCCGGCAATAATCGCAGCAGTACCTAGTAGTGCAAGGCTTCCCCAACTGCCGAAATCGAAGGCATCGATGGCATAGCTAACCTGGAAGCCGAGCCCGAATAACAGTGTTACCAAGCCCAAACCGGCAATTACCCGCTGCTGTACGCTGCCGCCATAGATGATGAGTGCCAGGCCAACCAATAAGCACAGGGCCGCGGCCATGATGCCGCCAACCATGAACAGATTGACTAATGCACTCGCCGCCAGCCCGATGCTCGCGATGCGGCGGAAACCCGCGCCGCGGCCGATTGAGCGTAGCGACAGCTCGAACATCATGCACGCAAACACAATGCCCGCGACCGGCAAGCTATATACATCGGTCGTCGGGAACGTATCGGAAATCAGCCAGGCTGATGATCCCGCTGTCACCAATGCCGGAAAAACGGACAAACGCTCAATGCCAATACGTAGCCTGGATTTCACACCCATTTGTAAACTAACCTGTCGCAGAATCGCAAACACCATAAGCCCACCGGCGGTTACGAGGAATGCATCGATAGAGTACAGGTACAAGCTCCGACCAAGCATAATGCCTAGCGGTAGCAGCGGCACAACACGGGCAAACCGGCCTTCGGCATTTTGCAGAGTATTGTCACGACGTGATGCCGCAGCGAGCTGGTGGACAAGTACCAAAGTCAGCACGATCAATAGGGAGGTTACGGCCATTGAGCTGCGAAAAGGCAGCAGCAACGCCGCATTACTGAGCATACTTAGTAGCGTAAGATGCGCCGCCGACCGCCTTGCGAGCGTCAGGAAACCCAGATATGTGACCGGTGCCAGTATCACAAAACTGCCTCCCGCCGTGATCAGAGCACTTATCAGACTCTCCGCTCGCCAGGTTGCGAATTGCGGATACAAAATCAGCAATTCCTCCCCCCAAAATCGGGAAAAAACAAGGCTACCCAGAATCGTAAAATTCACCGCCACCGAGCCTAAGGCGAGAGCGAGAAATAGCCGCGCCCCCTTATTTTCTCTGATCCAGTGGCCACTCGCTAAACCCACCGCGGCTAATATCACGGTGTGAGCCAACAATAGTAAATAGCGATTGATATCGTTGCCGGAATCCCAGTTCTGTAGCAGAAATACGGACATAGCGGCGACCAGCACTGAGGCGCCGAGTATCCGCAGTAAACCGGATAGTTTTTCGAAACTCGAAAACAATTGAGCGAATTTAGAAAGCTCCGGTGTGTCCACTGCGTCGATTTTTGTTGCGTCGGTTGTCATGATCTATTCCTCGTCGCTCGCAAGCATTGCGGAAAGTTCGGCGCGCAGCTCGGTGCGTTCCTCATCGGCCAGAAACTGGCGATCGAGCGTGTCGACCGGGTCATCGTTGCCAAGAGCCAACTCAGTCTCCGTCACCTGAACTTCCCAGCGCTCGAAGATGTCGTCTAGGTCGCTGGCTGGCGCACGGTCGAGTGTGCTCGTAAACTTCAGCGCCTCGGCAGCGGACTGACGCGTACGCATAAGGTTACGTTGCTGCGTAATATTGCCCAATCGCGATTCGGCTTCGTGTATGTCGCTGGCTAAACGCGACTCGACACATTGATGCCGTTCCAGAGCCACGCGGAGTTCTTCGAGTTGTTGCTGACACGCTTTACTGCGGCGCAGGCACTCAAGGGCTGTGTCTTCATCTTTCACGGCCACCGAGCGTGCGCGCTCGGCCCAACTCACTTTACTCTTCTCCACATTAGTAATTCGGGTACGTAATCGTTCGCCGTCTGCGTGAACCCGTGCCAAACGTACCTTGGCGCGCGCCGCCGCGCGCTTGGCGTCGCGCACCGACGCTTCGATCACCGCGTCGTGATTCTCGATTTGGGTCACCGCATGATCGACACGGCTAAAGATCGTGGTTGAGAGTCGTTTTAGGGTTGACATCATGATTTGCTCCTTGGATTGGTTAAATTGATACCTACTACAATCCAAGATTCATGCCAGATTTAACGAATTTGGCATTATCTTCTATACATCAATAAGTTATATGCATAATTGACGCCTACCCTGATATCTACCAATGATCTAGTATAGACATTATATGTACATCAATATACCTTTAATGCTCATCACTTGTGGATGTCTTGTAACCCGGACGGATCGTCGCAGAACATCCTGGCGGGGCATCTTGTTGTGACATCGGCTGCTAGGGGTGGCCCTCGAGCGAATTACTATTTGCGCTCTATCAGCTCAACAATAGTCGTGCTTGGGTTATCGTACGTGGAAGTCGCAACGATGCGCCGTTGGGGCAGTACAATTACTGGACAGCTGCGGTCTGGTTCGTGGTCGAAAATTGCTCGATCGCGCATTTATTCAACTCAGCAAAAGGATAAAAGCAACTTACTATGCGTGTTCTGTTTCAGCCGTTGTTGAGTAGCGCTCGGGATCTGGCTCCGATCATTATCATCATTGCTTTCTTTCAGATCGTCATCCTCCAGCAGCCGATGCCCAATGTTCTGGATTTATTGACGGGCGTAATCTGTGTGATGTTTGGACTCGCGCTATTTCTCTACGGTCTCGAGCTGGGGTTGTTTCCAGTCGGCGAATCGATGGCTTATGCGTTTGCCAAGAAAGGCAGTACAGTATGGCTGCTGGCATTCGCGTTTGCGCTCGGATTTGGCACCACGGTAGCCGAACCAGCGTTGATTGCTGTGGCCGACGAAGCTTCCACGGTAGCCGCGCAGTCCGGTCTTATCGTTGAATCCGATACTGCGCGCGAAAAATTCGCTTTGCAGTTACGGCTGACCGTGGCTATATCGGTCGGTCTCGCGATCTTGGTCGGCGTGATCCGAATTCTTAAGGGCTGGCCGCTGCACCTCATGATCATGGTGGGCTACGGTTTGGTGGTAGCGCTGACGGCGCTGGCGCCTCGCGAGATCATAGGCATTGCTTACGATTCCGGCGGTGTTACTACTTCTACGATTACCGTACCGTTGGTTACCGCGCTCGGTATCGGACTCGCACGCAGCATCCGTGGCCGCAACCCGATGATAGACGGCTTTGGCCTTATCGCGTTTGCATCATTGTTCCCAATGTTGTTTGTCATGTTGTACGGATTGTTCTTGTCGTGAATGTGATAGTAGAAATCTGGACTGCCCTGTACGGTACTTTGCACGACGTGCTACCAATCATCGCGATCCTCGGCGGATTTCAATATTTTGTGATCCGCAAGCCTATGCCCAACTGGGGCCGCACGCTGATCGGATTGCTGTGTGTGGTGTTGGGTATGGCGCTGTTCCTGTTCGGTCTGGAGAAAGCATTGTTTCCAATAGGCAGGTTGATGGCGGCGCAATTGACCCATCCGGAAGTCACCGGAGGATTGTCCGACGCCGCGGTCGATTGGACGAGTTATCTTTGGGTATACGTTTTTGCGTTTCTAGTGGGCGTTGGTACAACCATGGCCGAACCGGCGTTAATCGCGGTGGCTATACAAGCCAATAAAAACTCGGCCGGTGCGATCGGGACATGGGGGTTACGGCTTGCGGTCGCATTGGGAGTAGCGATTGGCATATCACTGGGCACTTGGCGAATTGTCGTGGGGGCGCCGATTCACTACTTTATAATCGCCGCTTATATTGTCGTAGTCGCCCAAACCTACTTCGCTCCTAGATTAATCATACCTCTGGCTTACGATTCCGGTGGGGTCTCAACATCCACTGTAACGGTACCGCTGGTTGCGGCACTCGGGCTAGGTCTCGCCGAAGCCGTACCGGGCCGCGATCCTTTGATAGATGGTTTTGGCTTAATCGCTTTTGCGTGTTTGTTTCCGATAATCACCGTAATGGCTTATGCGCAGTTGTCGGCCTACTTCAACCGCCGACCGGTAAAAGAGACCGACGAGGCAGGACCTTAATCACCGGTAAACCACCGGTAAACCAACGTGGAGAACACACCATGCGATTCAAATTGATTGTGACGTTTGTCGAAGATCGTCACACCGAAAACGTCATGCAGGCCGCCCGTGATGCTGGTGCGACCGGCGCGACAATCCTGAATAACGCTCGTGGGGAAGGTGTGACCAAGGGCAAAACATTCCTCGGGTTGACTCTCGAGTCCCAACGCGATGTGTTGTTGTTTCTCGTCGCAGAACATCTAAGTCGTCATATTTTGGAGTGTATCGCCGACGTTGGCGAATTCGACGCTACGCCGGGAACCGGAATCGCGGTACAACTCGATGTCGAAGATGCGGTTGGCGTAGCTCACCAAATCGAAACCTTAACCCATGTTGTGGAACAGCAGATATGAATCAGAGAAAACGCATTAAAGTCCGGGATGTAATGACCCAAGACTATGAGTTAGTCGATGGGCTGACCGTAGTTCGTGACGCGTTGCGTACCATGAAAAATCGTAACTCCCGGGCGCTGATCGTGAGGAAACGCGACGACGACGACGAGTACGGCATTGTTCTTTTATCCGATATCGCTAAATACGTCCTAGCCAACAACCGATCTCCAGACCGTGTTAATACTTATGAGATCATGTCGAAGCCGGTCATTTCCGTTTCGCCGAATATGGATATACGTTATTGCGCTCGGTTGTTTGACAATTTCGGGCTTGCGGTGGCGCCGGTTCTCGAGGAGAGCGAGATAAAAGGAATAATAGGCTACGATGAGATCGTGTTGAATGGGTTGGTCGATTTGCAGGACGCCTGATGTCGGCGAGACTCGGCTTGTGTAATGGAACGATATCGCTTGCGGTGGTTCAATCCATCTAATTGAATGCCGGATTTCGGTGTCGCTGTGTCCGGCCTACGGCGCTATGGGTTTCCCACGGCGCCCGGATCCGTCCGTAGCCGGAGCGATACTACTGCGCGAGCTCAGCACTCTCCACCGTTTCTAAATCGAATGCAGCCTTGAGCAACGCCCGGGTATAGGTGTGCTCCGGGTTATTGAAAATCGACTCCGCCGACCCTTGCTCCACGACCCGGCCTTCACGTAGCACGACGAGATCGTCGCTCAATGCGCGTACGATTTTGAGGTCGTGGCTGATAAATATGTAGGCGAGCTTATGCGCCGATTGCAAGCCGCGAAGCAGCTCGATGATCTGCACCTGGATCGATCGGTCGAGCGCCGAGGTCGGTTCGTCAAGCACCAGCAACTTCGGTTTAAGAATCATCGCTCTCGCGATCGCGATGCGCTGGCGTTGCCCACCTGAAAACTCATGCGGGTAACGGTGGCGCACGTCCGGATCGAGATCGACCTCTTCGAGCGCCGCGACGACGCGTGCATCCTGTTCCGACTCAAGCTTGACGATATTATGCGCTTCAAGCCCTTCCGCAATGATCTGTCCGACCGACATCCGCGGGCTGAGGCTGCCGTACGGATCTTGAAAAACAATCTGCATTTCCTTGCGCAACGGTTTGAGGATCTTGCCTCCGAGGGCGTCGATCGCTTGACCTTTGAACCAAATTCCTCCTCTGCTGCTGATTAATCGCAGCAGCGCAAGCGCCAAAGTGGTTTTGCCGGAACCGCTTTCCCCCACCACACCGACGGTGTGGCCTTCACGAATCTGCACCGACACGTCGTCCACGGCTTTGATGTAGTCCACGGTACGGCGCAGCACCCCACGGCGTATCGGGAACCATACCCGCACCTGCTCGGCGCGCATCACCTCTGCGGCATTCGCATCGGCCGGCCGCTCATGGTCCGACGGCTCAGCCGCGAGCAATTCCTTGGTGTATTCGTGCTCCGGCGTGGTAAAGATCTGCTCGGTCGGGCCCCGCTCGAGGATCTTACCGCCCCGCATTACGCACACTCGATCGGAAACTTTGCGCACGATACCGAGGTCGTGGGTAATCAGCAGCATCGACATCTTGAGTTTGTGCTGCAATTCCTTAAGAAGTTTAAGTATCTGCGCTTGAATCGTGACATCCAACGCGGTCGTCGGCTCATCCGCAATCAGCAGGTCGGGTTCGTTGGCGAGCGCCATCGCAATCATGACCCGTTGGCGTTGCCCGCCTGAGAGTTGATGTGGATAGGAATGCAGGCGGCTTTCGGGGTCGCGAATCTGCACCAGCCGCATTAGCTCCAACGCACGCTCCCGAGATTGGGACTCAGTCAAGCCTTTATGCAATATCAACACTTCATTGATCTGCTTTTCGACTTTATGCAGCGGATTCAATGACGTCATCGGTTCCTGAAAAATCATACCGATGCGATCGCCGCGGATTCGCCGCAGTTGCTCCGGCCCGGCCCCGAGCACTTGTTCCCCGCGAAACTTGATGCTGCCGCTCGGATGATGTGCGGCGGGGTAGGGGAGCAGTTGCATGATCGATAGCGCAGTGACCGATTTGCCGGACCCGCTTTCGCCTACCAACGCGAGGGTTTCGCCTTCGTCGATACGCAGCGAGATACGATCCACTGCGATGTTGTCGCGATGGCCCGAGCGAAAACCGACCGACAAGTCCTCGACCTCGAGCAGCGTAGCGCGTTGATCTGTGTTCATTGCTATGCGCTATCCGATTGTTTTGCGTGGATCGAACGCGTCGCGTACAGCCTCGCCAATGAATATCAACAGACTCAGCATTATCGCTATGACAAAGAATCCCGAGAGCCCGAGCCACGGCGCCTGCAGATTCGCCTTGCCCTGGGCCAGCACTTCTCCGAGAGACGCAGACCCCGGTGGCAGGCCGATACCGAGGAAATCCAGCGAAGTCAGAATCGTAACGGAACCGGCGAGCGTAAACGGCAAAAAGGTCAATGTTGCCACCAACGCGTTCGGCAATACGTGGCGAAACATAATCTGCAGATTGCCGACCCCAAGTGCACGCGCCGCGCGCACATAGTCGAAATTTCGAGCCCGTAAGAACTCGGCCCGCACGACACCGACGAATCCCATCCAACTGAACAACAGTAACAACCCTAACAGCCACCAGAAATTCGGCTCGACGATGCTGGCCAGAATTATCAACAAATATAATGTCGGTAGACCCGCCCAAACTTCGATGAAGCGCTGAAATAACAGGTCGAGCCAGCCGCCAAAATACCCCTGCACCGCGCCCGCGGTGACGCCGACGACAGCGCTGATTATCGTTAGCGCGAAACCGAATAGCACCGAGATACGGAATCCGTAAATCAATCGGGCCACCACATCGCGGGCTTGGTCGTCGGTGCCGATCCAATGCTGAGAGTCAGGCGGCGCCGGCGCGGGCACCGGTAGGTCCCATGCAACCGTGCGGTGGTTGTAGCGCACCACCGGCCAAACCATCCAACCTTTAATGTTGATTAGCTCCGCCACAAAAGGATCCCGATAGTCAGCCTCCGTCTCGAACTCTCCGCCGAACGCTGTTTCGGGATATGCCTTAAACACCGGGCTATACACTCCGCCATCGAAGTAAACGAGAAACGGTTTATCGTTCGCGACAACCTCGGCCAACAAAGTAACTACGAAAATCACGAGGAAGATCCACAACGACCACCAGCCGCGCCGGTTCGCTCTAAAACTGTCAAAGCGACGGCGCGTTAACGGCGATATCCTCATTTTTGAAAATCCCGAAGTGGCAACAGCAGTGCTGGTCACATCAAACCTCGCGCGCTTCGAAGTCAATTCGCGGGTCAATTATCGTGTACATGAGATCGCCTATGAGGTTCATCAACAATCCCAGTAGTGAGAAGAAGTACAAAGTTCCGAACATCACCGGATAGTCGCGGTTAAACGCGGCCTCAAAACCCAATAGACCGAGGCCATCAAGTGAAAAAATTATTTCGATCAATAGTGACCCGGTAAACAGAATGCCCACAAACGCGCCCGGGAAACCAGCGATCACGATAAGCATCGCATTACGGAACACATGGCGATACATGACACGGCGTTCGCTCAAACCTTTGGCCCTTGCGGTAATCACATACTGTTGATGAATTTGGTCGAGAAATGAATTCTTCGTGAGCATCGTCAGGGTCGCAAAGCCACCGATGGTCATCGCGGTAATGGGCAACACGAGGTGCCAGAAATAATCCAAAATACGGTTAGGCCAACTCATCTCATTCCAGGTTTCCGATGTCAGGCCGCTCAATGGAAACCAATCGAGATAGCTGCCCCCCGCGAACACGACGAGAAGGAAAACAGCGAACAAAAAGCCCGGTATTGCCGTGCCGATAATGATTGTAACGCTGGTCCATACATCAAAACGGCTGCCGTCGCGTCTCGCTTTGGCGATACCAAGCGGGATGCAGATCATGTAAACCAATAATGTCGTCCACACGCCGAGTGAGATCGAAACCGGCATCTTGTCGATGACCAGATCCACGACTTTGCGATCGCGGAAAAAGCTGTCTCCGAAATCGAACAGCACATAGTTTTTGACCATGGAAAAAAATCGTACGTGCAACGGTTTGTCGAAACCGAACTGTTTTTCCAACTCCGCGATAAACTCCGGATCCAGTCCTTGCGCGCCTCGATACTTACCCGAACTCGACCCGGAAGCCGTGTCCGCGCGAACCGTGCTTTCACCGGTACCGCTACGGGTCACGCGTTCCGTAATATCCGCGCCTTGGCCGGTCAGTTGAGCGATAATTTGCTCCACCGGGCCGCCCGGCGCGACATGAATCACGACGAAGTTGATGACCATGATCGCGAACAGTGTCGGGATCATGAGTAACAATCGCCGAACAATATAGGCCGTCACCTGGTTACGCCCCCCGTGGCCGCATGGCGCGTCGAAATACCATATAGCCAAGTGCCAAGACGCCGATCACAGCGGCCAGCGTAACGCCGACGCCGGGGCGCGTCGCATCACTCGTATTCGCTGTCAGCGATTCGTCTTTGTCCATCGCCTGGATCAAAGCCTGCGCCTTAACGTCGTCGTACCACCAGCGGCTGGTCATAACGCCATTCTTTGTCGCCATCGCAGGCCGCGAAAACTTGTCCCAATGCAAAACGCGGTCGGCCCGAATGTGCCAGTTCGGGATCACGTAAAAGCCCGCTAGCAGCACGCGGTCGAGGGCGCGAGTGCGCGCCACGAGGCTCTCCCGGGTCGGTGCGGTAATCACCAATTCGATCAATTCGTCCACCACGGGATCCCGAATTCCCGCGAAATTGCGGCTGCTCGGGTTGTCTGCGGCAGCGCTGCTCCAGTAGTTGCGTTGTTCGTTTCCTGGAGAGTCGGACTGGCCCCAGGTGAAAATAAACATATCGAAATCGAAACTGCGCAACCGGTTTATATATTGAGTCTGATCGACAAGCCGCACACGCGCGTCGATGCCGAGACGCTGCAGATTACGCGTCATCGGCAACACAATCCGTTCGAACGCCGGACTCACCAGCAGTATCTCAAACCGCATCTGTTGACCGGTTTTCTCGTTGACGAGCTTTTGCTCCCGGACAACCCAACCTGCTTCTCGTAAAACTGCAAATGCCTTGCGCAGGTTTGCCCTGGGCCAACCGCTGCCGTCGGTGGACGGCGCACGATAGGTCTCGCTGAATACGCGTTCCGGGAGTCGGTCCCGGTAGCGATCAAGAATCTCTAACTCCTCTCCTTGCGGTAACTCTCGGGATGCCAGTTCGGAATTGGAGAAATAGCTTTCCGTGCGGGTATATTGACCGAAAAATAAATTCTTATTGGTCCATTCAAAATCGAACGCGTAGGCCAATGCTTCCCGCACCTTGATGTCGCTGAATACGTCGCGTCTTGTATTCATGACGAAAGCCTGCATGCCGGTCGGCAGCCGGTGGCGTATCAACTCCTTATTGAGCCAGCCCTTGTTCACCACCGGGACATCGTAATCCACAGCCCACGCTTTGGATTGATTCTCTTCGCGATAGTCGATGTCTCCGGATTTGAGCGCCAGCCGTATCGCTGTGTCGTCGCGATAATAATCGACGCGAATGCGGTCGAAGTTATGAAGACCGATGTTTACTGCCAAGTCCTTGCCCCAGTAATCCTCTACACGTTCTTGTATGTAATATCGACCGGCCTCGTATTCGGAGACATGATACGGCCCACTGCCAAGTGGCGGTTCCAGCGTTGTTTTTTCGAAGTCGCGTCCCTCCCAAAAGTGTTTGGGAAGAATCGATAGTTGCCCGACAATAAGCGGCAGCTCCCGGTTGCCCTTTTCGTTAAATGTGAATCTCACCCTGCGCGGCCCGAGTTTTTCCGCCCCCGCGACGCTGCCGTAATAAAAGCGATAAGCGGGCGAGCCTTTCGCCACGAGGGTTTCAAACGACCACACCACATCGTCGGTCGTGATCGGTTCCCCATCATGCCAGCGCGCCTCCGGGCGTAAATTAAAGATGACCCACGAACGGTCGGCGGGGTATTCGAGCGACTCGGCAATCAGTCCGTATTCGGTGAATGGCTCATCGGCGCTCGAAGTCAGCAATGTCTCAACCGAACCCGTGTTGGCGGCGTTGCCTTTGGGGATGAACGGGTGAAAGCTGTCGAAAGTCCCTTGCGCCGCGATTCGCAGCGTGCCGCCCTTGGGCGCATTCGGATTCACGTAGTCGAAATGGGGAAAGTCAGCCGGATACTTGGGGTCGCCGTGCATCGCGATTGCGTGGCTGATAACGACATCTTCCTCGCCCTGCGCATCGGGTGTCGTCAGCATCGCCAGCATGACCAGCGCGGTGCACAGAATACTGCAATACGAATTGTTGCCGCTTGAGGCCATGCTACTCATTCGTCGTACGGTTTTCCGATGCAGTCGAATCGTGTGCGCGCATTATGGATGAGTGCTGAGGGGAGTAAAAGCCGCCGCTTAATTGCCCGGGGAGAACGCCTGCCGCCGCGCACCGGGACCGCGAAAACAACGACAACCTACAAACGCCAACCCCAGTAATCGAGGAAACCCGCGAAATCCCGCATGTCGGAGCTGTTGCGCTTCCAGGGTCTGAAGCTCGTATAGAAGCGCGGACCGTCGTCACCGGGCCTGCCGTAATCTTTATCGACACCGGCGCGCACGTCGAGCGCCCACCAACTTACCAGTAACAACTCAAACGGCTTGAAGGTGCCGCGTACATAGCCCGCCCGCGCGCCCTCGGTATCGAAGAACGACACCGTCGTGCCGTTGTCGAGCGCTAAGTACTTGAGATCGGTGACCGGTGTGAGCGGTGCTGCTACCGCGCGAAATTCCGATCGCGCGAGCGGCAGCGTGGTAACGCCTATGTCTTTCACGCGGTGCGAGCCCGCACGCAGTGTGATCAGCGGACGTTGTTCGCCGTCGTCGGGTCGCGCGATCGTAATCACGGCGGGTAATTGCTCGCCCCATAGCTCTTGGTTGCGCTCCTCCCAATTCGCCGGTCTAGCGCTGGCTGGCAAAAATCCGGTCGGAACGAAAGCCGTATAGCACCCGCAGGTATGAACTGTCGTGTACAGCACCGGTTCTTGTTTTTCGTTTACGGTCACTACCACCAACAATCCGACATTGCGCCCAGCGCTGATGTGGAACGGTCGGAAACGCACCGGCACGCTCTCAAAGTGCACCCGATATATAAAGTTCGTGTAACTCGTGCCGTTGCTGCTCTCGAATTCGCGACGCTCGGTAAAGATAGCGGGCCGTAGCGGATCGACGTAGACGCTGACCTCTCCCCTTTCGTCGTAGCGTGCTGCAGGTCGTCCGATTCGGTTATAAGCATGCGCGTCGTTTTCGTGCACAAACAACGGCGCGAAGCGGCCAAACATCCCGTCCTCGGTGGGTATATAAACCGTACCGGGTGGGGTGGCAGTGGGCAATCCCGCGCAGCCATTCAGCGCGGCCAGCACTATCAGCAACGTCGTCATACGGACAACATTGAGAGGTAGCGCTTGGAAACGGGCTATACACATAGAGAAATCCTCGTCCGAATAGAGTGTCAGAGCTGGCTAAATGGTTCAGCGTACTGGACCGCGGTGCTCAGTTTCCGGTACAACCGTGCGATGTCTCCCGGTACGCCTTTTACTGCATCGGTACTGGCTTGGTATAGCCGACACGCCCGCAAAGACCTGCCCTGGCACCGCTCGCGCGATCCGTATCGGGTCTGGGTGTCCGAGATCATGTTACAGCAAACCCAAGTCGCGACCGTCATCCCGTATTTTCTGCGTTTCGTCTCGGCGTTTCCAGATATTCAAGCACTGGCGCGCGCCGGGCAAGACTCGGTGTTACACCACTGGACGGGACTTGGTTATTACTCCCGGGCGCGTCATTTGCACCGCGCCGCCCAACAGGTGTGTGAACGCAATAATGGGCGCCTGCCCGACGATCTCGAGGGGTTGTGTGCATTACCTGGAATCGGCCGCTCCACCGCCGCGGCGATACTCGCATTCGCATACGATCAGCGCGAGCCGATCCTGGACGGCAATGTGAAGCGTGTGCTCGCGCGCTATCACCGCATCGACGGCCATCTGGGGACGCGTGCCACCGAAGCGCAACTCTGGGAATGGGCGGACCGCCATACTCCGGCCGAACGCATCGCCGACTACACGCAAGCCATCATGGATTTGGGTGCGACGGTCTGTAAGCGCACACCGCAATGCATCGAATGTCCGGTCGCGGCCTCGTGTGCCGCGCACCGTGACGGGGTGACGGCCGACTATCCCGTACCCCGGCCGCGGAGGACAAAGCCCGAGAAATCGGTCGCGATGTTAATGATCCAGGACACGACGGACCGCGTTTTGCTCGAGAAACGCCCGGACCGCGGTATCTGGGGCGGACTCTGGAGCCTGCCCGAGTGCGCGGTCGATGCCGACATCGCAACATGGTGCGAACATCGCCTGGCGCTCGTTGTTGACGTCGAGCCGCCGTGGCCGCCGCTCCGGCACAGCTTCAGCCATTACCATCTCGACATCACACCGGTGCCCGCGCGCAAACGGGGTGAACTGCCGGCGCTTATGGAGTCTCCCGAACGGGTTTGGTATAACCCCGACTCCCCGGGCGGCCGCGGTCTGGCCGCGCCCGTAAAACGCCTGATCGAAACACTGAGGACCGCTTCATGACTCGCCAGGTACATTGCGCCAAACTTGGTATCGACGCCGAGGGCCTCGATTTCCCGCCATTGCCCGGCGAGCGCGGTCAGCGCATCTTCGATAGCGTCTCGAAACAGGCCTGGAGCGAATGGCTCGCCCATCAGACGATGCTCATCAACGAGAAACATCTGAGCGTCCGGGATCCCGAACACAAAGCCTACCTGACCGAGCAGATGGAAAAATACTTGTTCGGCGGTGATGTTGACCAGCCCGAGGGTTACGTGCCGAAGTCCGATAGCAACTGAGGGCACGGGGTCGGTTCGGCTTGACTCGCGCTGGCGCTCTGATTTCTAATGCCGCGCTCCCGTCTCACATATGGCCAGGTAGCTCAGTCGGTAGAGCAGGGGACTGAAAATCCCCGTGTCGGCAGTTCGATTCTGTCCCTGGCCACCAAAAAACAATAACTTACGACGCTTTCGCTTGTTCGTCTTTCCAATATTCGGGCTTCTTTCCAAAAAAACTATCTCAGCGGCCGTACTTTCTCCGCCTTACGACGGTAATGTTGCTGCGTCGTCTTTCGATCTAAGTGTGCGAGCAAACGCGTAGCGTGTTCGATGTCAGTATCACTTGCTGACTTGGCGCGCAAGTCGTGATCAGTAAAGCGCTCCCTGATAACCCCTTGTTCAATAGCGGCCTTCATCTTTCTCTGCCAAATGGAGCTGAACCCTGTCACCGTGTACGGACGCCCTTCACGTGTACAAAAGAGGTACAAACCAGTAACTTTTCTCGGTCGAGGTAAAGACCGAATAGTATGAACAGACTTCCTTAGCGCGTCCGTCCATTCGATGATGATATCTTTCTTCGTTTTCGATATATGGACGTGAATACCGTCGTCTTTGAGGTGTTCCGACTTGATCGACAATATATCGCCTTTTCTAAGATCCGTTAGTAGTTTGAAGTCCAAATAGGCGGCGATCAATGGACCGGTGTGTCTAATATGACGGCCGGGTGTAAGAGATGTCGCCAGTACGAATTCTCGAAATGCTTGGAATTCCCAATCCTCAACGTATCGTTCTCGCGGTTTTTCATGGAATCGTTCGATGCCTGTGCACGGATTTACCGTTACCATGCCCCATCGAATCGCCTTCCTGAACGGCTCGGGTCCGGCCCTTAATCCCAAATGGAAAGATCCGGTTGGCTTACGCCAGAGGACGCCCTACAATCAGCATGACGTCTTACTCGATTTGCCCCAGAGGAGCCACGAACGAGCGGCGTGATGGAAATCTGTCGATCCGACTTTCGCCAGATGGTGGCTATTTTATTTCCGCTGCGTATTCCCTGATAAGCCCTAAATCGTCACTTAGTCGGCACTTTCGTTTTTGCTCTCCAGAGCCGCGCCAGACTTACGTTTCCCAGCGCGTTACTACCCGCTGGCGCGGTGTAGTGACGCGCTTACCACACGCCCAGGATCCAACCCTCAAGTCGACATTGACGACGCTCTGCCAATGTCAGCGGCGGCTTAAAGTATCTTGCCAGAGCCCCACTCGAATCCATCGACTTCATCCACGCAGCAATACACCACGCATCATGTTCATCAAGTGTTCTATCCTCGCGAGGATATCGCCGGCGGAAGATCGACGGATATACCTCCGCTATCACTGACTTATCCGTGTGTATCTCGAATCCATCGAACGGCCAAAAGTGGAGTTTGTCCCGAAGACGCGGATCCTCGCGTAGATAGAGAAGCCACGGAATCCCTGCGTGGGTCGACTTACCAACGGTGCCCTGACCATCCAGTTGGAAGACGCTTTTTGTAGACGATGTCCACTTTTCACATAGACGAAACTCGCTCGAATCCCCGATTCTTTGATTGTCCTCGATTAGGAAATCCACATAGGTGTGGTCATCCGCTGTCGGCCAGTGCGTTAGAAAATCTCCCAGGAACTGGTCCCAGTTCTCCAGCCCATAACGCTGCATGTAAGTGACGGGAAACGAGAATCCGTGATCGATCCCGATGATTCCTCGTTCATCGTCAGCCAGCTTCTCCGCGCACCACTGCGCGATCTCCTTTCGGGTCCAGTTCTTAGCACCTAGGGTCGGTGTCGTAACGATTGCGGGTTCCAAGTTACGATTCGCCATGCAAAGCTTCAAGCCCTTGAGTCGACTCGTCGGTGTTTCGGCGCCCGAATAGTCAATGCCTATGTAGTAATCAAACAATACCATTTCCGATCAACACATGGGAGCACGAGGCAACCTGCGGGTAAAAGCAGAAGCGGTGAGTTGCAGATACCGACTTGAGTCTACTTCCGCGGTGAAACTGGGTGGATTTTGACCTTCTCGCGCCATAAGGGAGAATTATCAAGTATTTTCCACATTGCTTGAGTGGCTTTCTACATTCTTCGTGATCGATTACTCGGTCCGGACCAGCGTTAAAGGAATGCGGACAGCTCGGGACCCTCAGCGTGATTGTCCACTATTGACTTATGTCCACGTTACGTGGACAATCGCTTTTTATGGACAACCGTACCGAACACAACCTATTGGAGAACGCTCTGGCCCGTGTGCGACGGCTCGGTATCGAGATCGAAATTGCGCAGCTCGAGCCCGTACTAGACGGCCGGCACATCGATGCACTCGTCCGCATCGGCCAAGGGCGCCAGGCGCGCACCTATGTTGCCGAGGTAAAAAAAGGGCTTCGGCCGGCGACGCTGGGGGCGACCCTCCATCAACTTGAGGGAACTGGAAAACCTCCACTACTGATCGCCGACTACGTGACACCCCCCCTCGCCGAGGCATTAAGAGAGCGCGGCGTGGCCTTTCTAGACACAGCTGGTAATGCTTTCGTGAACCAGCCACCATTGTTCTTATGGGTAAAGGGGGAAAGGCCCCGTGAAAAACCCACTGCAAAGGAAGGCACGGGACGTGCATTTCAGGCAAGCGGTTTAAAGGTCTTGTTTGCATTGCTATGCCATCCCGACTGGGTCGGCCAGCCCTACCGAGAAATCGCGACGCTTGCAGGCGTCGCACACGGCACCGTCGGCTGGGTCATGGCCGAACTACCAAGGCTCGGGTATGTCGCCGACGTCGCGGGTAGGCGTCGCCTACTACAGCCAGAATTGCTGTTAAAGCAATGGGCCGAGGCATACGCACGGACTTTGCGACCAAAACTGGCTATTGGTCGGTATCGTACCGACAAGCAACAGTGGTGGACGAAGCTCCAGCCTCACAAGTATCAAGTACTCTTGGGCGGGGAGCCGGCAGCCGAACGAGTGACTAAATATTTGCGACCAGAGACTGTCACATTGTACGGCGAGAAAGCTGAGCCACGATTATTGCTCGACTACAAACTGCGGCAGGATCCAGGGGGACCTGTCGAAATACTCAAACGATTTTGGAAATTCGAGATCGATGACAAAAATATCGCTCCGTTGCCCTTAATCTACGCAGATCTCCTTTTTATTGGCGACGCACGGTGTTTAGAGACCGCAGAATTAATCTACCAAAAGATTGCGGATGGATTTGTCCAATAAAAAAGAGTTGACCTGGCTGGGAGAATTGATCACCGACTTCCGGAGAGCAGCCCCCGCTCATGAACCATTCGTAGTAGGGGCCATGGCCAGAGACTTATTACTTCACTATGGCTTTGGGGTACCTGTATCGCGCGCTACCGAAGATGTCGACTTCGCGTTCGCAGTGGCTAACTGGGGTGAGTTCAATTCAGTCCGTGATGCTTTACTCGCATCTGACGATTTCAGTCCGGGTCAACCTGCAAGTCACCGGCTAATTCATAGCGATGGCATGCCCGTCGACCTCATACCGTTTGATGGTGTTGAGCGTGCAGATGGAAGCATCATGTGGCCTGACGACAGCGTAATGAGCGTCTTGGGCTACCACGAGGCGCGAGCATCTGCGGTAGAACTGCTCCTTCCGCAAGAGAAAACACTGGCAACTGTCTCGATACCCATGCTCGCCTTATTAAAGGTGCTTGCTTGGGCAGACCGCCACACAAGAAGTCCTGGAAAGGATGCCGCTGATCTTTTTCTCATTCTAAGAAGCTATCTCAATGGCGAAAACACGAAACGACTCTACACTGACGCCGCGCATTTATTGAACTCAGATGACTTCGACTATGAGTCGGCCGGGGCTTGGCTTACGGGTCACGATGCTAGGAGTTGTATCTCGAATCACAGCGAACAACCAGACCGGGTTGTTAAAGTCGTGGAAAGCATACTCGAAGGCGAAATCAACCCGGATGGTGGTCTAAAACTTATTGGCGAGACAGGAACTCTGGTTGATCGTAGTCTCAAGCTACTTGCAAGTTTTTATGAAGGTTTTCACTCGAACTTGAATTGAACATCGCGATAATCGGCTCGCATTAAGTCTCAACCAGCGACCATTAAAAAACGATCGAAATCATGTAACTAGCCGAAGCCAACACCTGACGAGTTGATTGCGTACCTGGCACAAGTCGGAGTAAGACCAAATAAGAGAGGACAACACGCAAAACGATGACGCAGTTTGACAATATCGAATCCATTGAAAAGCGCCTGTGGAGCAGCGCAGACACCCTGCGTTCGAACAGCAACTACGCGAGTAACGAATATCTTCTGCCGGTGATGGGATTCATTTTCCTGCGGCATGCTTACAGCCGCTATCTTGCCGTAAAGCCGGAAATCGAAGCCGCCCTGCGATACCCGAAGAACCGGGGCACGTAGTTATTGAAGGTTGTGCCCGCCGCCTTGGGGATATGCATAAAAAACACTTTCTTGCCGCCGGTTTCGACAAGCTGTTGTATTCGTTCCGCCGGCAGCGTGATAAACGGATTGGCCCCGCCGTTCCCGCGGATGGAGACTGGCTGTTTATTGTCGATGGCAATACGGGCAGGAAACGGAAACTCGAACCCGCACATTCCACTCGGGTGAAGATCCGGCTGGTACAGGTCCTCCCGGTATCGATCCGCCGTCGTGGTGCCCAGCAGCCGGTCTCCGAGGAGAAATGACAGGGATACCGGGCGGCGCCTGAACACGCGATGAAAACACCACCCCGAACAGTAGTCCTGGTTGAGTACATCGATATGATGGAGAAAGAGCTTCAACAGAATCCAGTGAGCGAACGCAGCGCGCCGAAA
>Ga0224512_10000421_pt1 | contig 45157 bp, 41 predicted proteins | sample SF_May12_sed_USG_4_FD_169103 | JGI IMG/M metagenome (GOLD analysis project Ga0224512, IMG submission 169103) | Sediment microbial communities from San Francisco Bay, California, United States - SF_May12_sed_USGS_13 | ecosystem: Environmental > Aquatic > Marine > Sediment | place: USA... | reverse complement strand
CGAGGGTCGGGTCGAACCCGCCCCCAATCCCTTCGCCCCGGAGAAAGTGTTAACTATGTCTCCGGAATAAACTGTAAACCATGTGTCCGGAATGGACCCTCGAGAAATTGGCTGGGGGAGAGGGATTCGAACCCCCGCTGGCGGAGTCAGAGTCCGCAGTCCTACCACTAGACGATCCCCCAGTCGCAGGTCCAGCCCGACCATCTTACCCGGACTCCGAAGAATGGCGAAGGGCTAGCCCCGAGATATGTGTACAGAACTTCAGACATGCGCCGGCATACTGCGGGGATCAATGTGCCTGGTGGTTCTCGCGTCTGCAATTGCTCGACGGGATGGCTCGCTGCGCGGCGCTTTGCTCCTCGTCGAGCAATTGCAGATGCGAGAACCCGAGAGGTAGTCGCTACCGCCGGGTCTGAGCTGGTTGCGTGCGGCGCTAAGCTAGACAGCTTCCGTCCAGGGCCTTGCCGATGCGAAGTAAACCGCAGCGACCGCCATGGATGGCGGGAGTGCAGCAATTGCAGGAGCAAATTGCAGCCGAGCGAGCCATGACTTTCGGGAAGGTCCTGCGCGGAAGCGAAAACGGCAGGGATGGAGGCTTTCGTGAATAGCCTGCCCGAGCGGGTGTTCCTCGGGTGAGAGTACCCGGCTAGCGCTTGGAGAACTGTGTCGCCCGCCTCGCCTTGCGCAAACCGACCTTCTTGCGCTCGACCTCGCGCGCATCGCGCGTGACGAACCCGGCCTTGCGCAGCGGCTGCTTCAACGCCTCATCGTAGTCGATCAGCGCCCGCGTGATACCGTGGCGAATCGCGCCAGCCTGGCCGGTCGTGCCACCGCCCTGAACGCTGACCTGAATGTCGAACCGATTCTCGAGCTGCGCGAGCTGCAAAGGCTGACGCACGATCATGCGCGCAGTCTCGCGGCCGAAAAAGGCATCCAACGACCGACCATTGACGTTGATCTCGCCGCCACCGGGACGCAGATACACCCGCGCTGCAGAGGTTTTCCGCCGACCGGTGCCGTAATAAGTTTCCTTCGCCATAACTCTTTTCGTTCCTACAGCTCCAACGGAACTGGCTGTTGTGCCTGATGCGGATGCTCCGGCCCTCGAATGACCTTGAGCTTGCTGAGCATTTGCCGGCCCAGCGGGTTACGCGGCAGCATGCCCTTGACCGCCTGCGTCAGAACGCGCTCCGGAGCCTTGTCCAACACCTGCTCCAGGGACTCGGTCTTGAGGTTGCCCACATAGCCCGTGTGACGGTGGTAAAGCTTGTCCTTGAGCTTGCGTCCAGTGACCCGGATCTTCTCGGCGTTGACCACGACGATATAGTCGCCCGTATCGACGTGAGGCGTGTATTCGGCCTTGTGCTTGCCGCGCAGGCGCCGGGCGATCTCGGTCGCGAGGCGGCCGAGCGTCTTGCCGTCGGCGTCGACGAGATACCAGTCGCGCCGGACTTCAGCCGGCTTAGCTGAGAATGTTTTCATGTGTTGCCCGAGCAGCGGCGCTGCCGCCGACCAAAGAGGCGAAATTCTACGTGCCTCAACGGGTGCTGGCAAGCTGCAGTGGCTCCCCATACGGGCCGGGCTGGACAGTCTATAATCGCCCAATGACGCGAGGCAGCACTTGGTCAGACCGCCTCATCGGGGCCGCCGACGAAGCGTTGCGAGCCGTGACCGGGCCGGCTGGCGCAACCCGGCCCTCTCCGGCAGGCTCCATGGCCGATTCCAATCTCGACCCGCAACAGCGCGCAACCAGCATTGAGCTCATGCGCGTCAACCATGCCGGGGAGATCGCAGCCCAGGCGCTCTACAGCGGCCAGGCTGTGCTCGCCCGAGCCACCGCGACGCGCGAACATCTGCTCCAAGCCGGTCGGGAAGAGCAAGACCACCTCGCCTGGTGCCGGGAGCGACTGGAAGAGCTCGGCGCACGGCCGAGCTTGCTGACACCGGTCTGGTACGCCGGTGCGTTCACGATCGGCCTCATTGCCGGGGCAGCCGGCGATCGCATCAGTCTCGGCTTCATCGCCGAGACCGAAAAACAGGTCGAAGCCCACATTCACGACCATCTCGATCGGCTGCCGCCCGCCGACGAGAAGAGCGCCGCAATCCTCGAGCAGATGGCCAGCGATGAGGCACATCACGGCACGACCGCGCGTCTTGCCGGCGGCGTCGATCTGCCGACGCCGGCACGCTCCCTGATGACCGTCGGGGGCGAAATTTTGCGCCGTGTCGCAGCCAAGGTGTGAACCGCGTCACAACCTGGACCACAACTTCCTTGTCAGTCCTCGATAAATTGATTAAATACGGCATTACGTCAAACAGGAGTGTGGACCCATGGATGAAGTCGTCAGGCCGTTGAGTGATGTTCCCGCGATCAATCGCTTCTTGAGCTACTGTCGCGTCAGAACAATTCCCGCCAAATCGGTAATGATTCACGCTGGCGATTTGCCAGACGTCATGTACTACATCGTTGATGGGTCCGTCGAGGTTATGATCGAGGACGAAGACGGTAACGAGATGGTCCTCGCCTATCTTAATAAGGGGCAGTTCTTCGGTGAGATGGGGCTGTTCTATGAGCAGCCGACGCGCAGCGCCTGGGTGCGCACGCGCACCGAGAGCGAGATCGCCGAAATGACTTATCCGCGGTTCCGGCAGATCGCCTCGGAAAGCCCGGGCCTGATCTTCGAGCTCGCGACTCAGCTTGCCACGCGCCTCGATAGAACAAACCGTAAGTTGGGCGACCTCGCCTTCGTCGACGTGACAGGTCGCGTCGCCCACGCGATCATGGATCTGTGCAACGAGCCAGACGCTATGACGCATCCTGAAGGCATGCAGATCAAAGTATCGCGCCAGGAGCTATCCCGTCTGGTCGGCTGCTCGCGAGAAATGGCCGGTCGCGTGCTCAAAGTGCTCGAGGAACAGGGTCTCGTCAGAGCCAATGGCAAGACGATAGTCGTGTTCAACGCGCGCCGTGAAGCACCGAAGCCGCGCCCTGAGTCGGCGTTGCGGCGCCCTGCCTAAAGGCTAGCCCGCGGATCCTATTGGAGCCTTCGCACGGCGCCGGGATCTGCGGGCCAATCAGCTGAAGTTTCGCTGCGCCTTGATCTGATCGTAGGCGGCGCGAATCTCTCGCGTCTTCTGCTCGGCGTTGGCCTTCATCGACTCCGGCAAACCCCGCGAAACGAGTTTGTCCGGATGATGCTGGCTCATGAGCCGACGGTAAGCGAGCTTGATATCTTGTGTCGGGGCGTCCCGCTCGACGCCGAGCACGCGATACGCCTGCTCGAGACTCTGGACGCTGCGTTGACCGGAAGCCGCCGACGCCTGCTGAGCGCGCACGAGCGCCTCGATCTGCGCGAGTTCGACACGCCCCATGCCGAGTCGACGCGCAATTGTCCAAAGAAGATCCCGCTTGCCCCTATCGAGCCCTCCACTCGCAATGAGTGCCTGGAGCTGAATCTCGATGAACGCGCGAGTCAGGTCGCGCCGCCCGCCTAGCGCTCTGGAAAGCTGATCGACCGCCTCGTTGAGCCGAAATGCCGGGCCCTTGCCGCGCGTAAACTGTTCGATCGCGAGCGTGACCTGCTCGGGCGACAACGCCATGCCGTGCATGATGCGCCGCGCAGCACGGATCTCTTCTTCCGACACGCGTCCGTCCGACTTGGCGATGTGCCCCATCACGCCGAACGTCGTCTCGAAGAAAAGCCGGCGCGTCCGCGCCGAGCCTGTTGCGCGCGCGCCGCCGCCCAGACGATCACCAAAACCCTGGTCGAACTGATGGCCGAGCACGAGGCCGAGTAACGAGCCGATCGGCCCGCCCGCGATCAGGCCCACGATGCCCCCGAACGCTTTACCGGCCCACTGCACTGAAGCTCTCGACGCAGGCAATGCGATAAGGCGCCGCACACCGGCGCGACGGAATCGGCACGAAATGTTGCTCGAAGTGGCTCAGAACGGTCATCATTGCGCTTTCGGACATCCCTCGCCCCTGCAATCCCCCGATCCCGGCAAAACGATACACAAGCTTGAGAATACCGTTGGGCGTTATTATTCCAGCCGCAGCGCGTTCAAGCCACAAGGACCGAAATCGACATGAGTGAGCCGCAGAGCCCGGCCGTCTACGAATCCAATCTCGAAAGTCTCGCGTTGCTCGGCCGGGGCAAGGTCCGCGATATCTATCGCGTCGATGACGAGCATCTGCTCATCGTCGCTTCAGACCGTATTTCCGCGTTCGATGTAATCCTACCTGATCCGATCCCCGGCAAGGGCATCGTGCTCACGCGGATCTCGAAATTCTGGTTCGAGCAACTCGCGGACGTCGTTCCGAACCATCTGTCTGCGATCAACGTCGCCGACGTGTTGACCGATGAGGGTGAGCGCGAGCTCCTCCAGGATCGAGCGGTCGTCGTGCGGGAACTCAAGCCATTGCCCGTCGAAGCCGTCGTCAGGGGCTATCTGATCGGCTCCGGCTGGAAAGACTATTGCGCGACCGGGAGCGTCAGTGGCGTGGCACTGCCGCCCGGCCTCGAGCTCGCCGAACAGCTGCGTGAGCCGATCTTCACACCGAGCACGAAAGCCGCACCCGGCTCGCACGATGAGAACATTTCTCTCGAAGACGTCGAAGCGCTGCTCGGGGCCGAGCTCACGCAACAAGTCCACGACGTTTCGCAAGAGCTCTATGCGCGGGCCACGCGGTACGCGCGCGAGCGCGGCATCATCATCGCTGACACGAAATTCGAATTCGGCTTAGACGATGCCGGTCGGCTCATGCTCATTGACGAAGTGTTCACGCCCGACTCGTCGCGGTTCTGGCCGCTGGAAAGCTACGCGCCCGGTTCCTCGCCGAAGAGCTTCGACAAGCAGTACGTGCGCGACTATCTCGAAACGCTGGATTGGAACAAGCAAGCACCTGGGCCGCATCTGCCCGAGGTCATCGTCGCGCGCACGCGTGAGAAGTACGTCGAGGCACTCGAGCGCCTCACAGGTTAGCGCGGACCCGGCGAATTCGATGGAACAGCTCACGCAACGCATAGATGCCTGGCTGTGGCCGGAAACGCCACCCGCGGCCGCGCTCGAGCGCGCGCTCCGCGTCATCGGCCGCTACGCGTTCGCACTGACGCGCGAGCTCGCCTCTGGTGAGCTCAAACTCAGAGCCATGAGCCTCGTCTATACGACGATACTCGCTGTCGTTCCACTGCTCGCGCTGACCTTCTCGGTGCTCAAGGGATTCGGCTTCCATCGGCGGATGGAGCCCCTGCTATTGAGCTTCCTCATGCCGCTCGGGCCGCGCGCCGAAGAACTCACGGCAAACATCATTGGCTTTGTCGACAACATCAGCGGCTCGACATTGGCAGGCGTCGGTCTCGGACTGTTACTGTATTCCGCTCTATCGATGGCGCAAAAGTTCGAAGACAGCTTCAATTTTGTCTGGCGCGTCGACAGACCCCGCAGCTTTGGACGCCGCTTCAGCGAGTATCTCAGCGTATTGCTCGTCGGCCCGATGATCATGATGATCGCGATGGGCATGACCGCGACCGTTACAAGCACGGCCCTCGTCGAGCGTCTGCAGGGAATCGAGCCCTTGGGCAGCTTGATCGTGATGCTGACCCAGTCGATGCCCTATCTGCTCATCATCGGTGCGTTCACGTTTCTTTACGCCTTCATCCCGAATACCTCAGTCAGGCTCCGCAGCGCGCTGCTCGGTGGACTAATCGCCGGCGGAAGCTGGGCCGTGATCGGCAAGCTCTTCGCACAGTTCGTTGCTGGCGCAGGCCGCACAGAGGCGATCTATGCGGGCTTTGCTATCGTCATCGTCGCGATGCTCTGGCTCTACGTCTCTTGGTTGATCCTGCTGCTCGGCGCGCAATTCACGTTCTATCACCAGAACCCGGAGCACCTCAGATTCGGCCGGCGCACACCGACGGTATCTAACCAGCTGCGCGAGCGCCTCGCGATGAGCATCATGCTGCTCGTCGCCACCGACTTCGATCGGCCCGGCCATGGCTGGCGCGTGCCCAGCCTGGCCGCCAAAATCGGCGTCCAGCGCCACTATATCCAGCCGATTGTCGAGGCGCTCATGGACGCGGAATTATTGACGGAGACGACGGAACTGCGGCTCGTGCCGAGCCGGGCGCTGCGCCGTATCGATCTCACCGAGATCCTGGATGCCGTGCGAGGATCGAGGGCCGATGCGCGCGGCGCGCCAACGGTGTCGTGGGGCATGACGATCGACTCTTTATGCCGTGGCATCGACACATCGATTGCGAATGTCCTTGCTGACAAATCGCTGGCTGATCTCGTCTCAGAGGACGAGGCACGCGAGGATGCGCAAGCTCAGCAAGCCGACGTCTCTGCCTAGGTCCGGCTCGGCTAAGCGCCTGCGATCGTGAGCTCGTCGACGAGCACCGAGCCGCTACAGATCGATCCGCGCGTGTCGATGTCAGGGCCGATCGCGACAATTCGCTTGAACATATCGGCGAGGTTTCCCGCGATCGTGACCTCGTGAACGGGATGACTAATCTCACCGTTCTCCACCAGAAAGCCGGCTGCGCCACGAGAGTAATCACCCGTAACCGTATTAACGCCCTGGCCGAGTAGCTCATTGACGAGGAACATGCGCGGATGTGCCTCGAGAAGCTCTTGCAGGGAATCCACGGTCGGCGTAACGATGAGATTATGCACGCCGCCAGCATTGCCGGTCGTCTCGAGACCGAGCCGGCGGGCCGAGTAGCTCGAAAGCACGTACCCCTGTAACACACCGTCGGCGATGAGCTGACGCGGCTGCGTTGCGACGCCCTCGTTGTCGTATGGCGCGCTCCCGATAGCGCCTGGCTGCAGCGGCTCCTCGTTCAAATTCACGATATCCGAGAACACCTGCTGTCCGCATGCATCGAGCAGGAACGTCGCCTTTCGATATTGGCTCGTGCCGCGAACGGCGGCAACGAAATGCCCGAACAGGCCACGCGCGAGATGAGCCGGGTACAAGACCGGCATACGCGTCGTAGCGATCTGCCGCGCGCCAAGACGGCGCACGGCACGGCGCGCGGCCTCCTTACCAATCTCAGCTGGCGCATCGAGATCGTTGTGATCGCGCGCCAACGTAAACCAGTGATCGCGCTCGAGCGCACCGTTTTCTTCTGCGACGACACTGCAGCTGATCGAATGGCTACTCGCCGCATAAGCACCGGCGAAGCCGTGACTGTTCACATAGGCCTGAACGCTGTGACCCGACGAGACGGTCGCGCCTTCCGAATTCTTTATTCTGGCATCGAGCGCACGCGCAGCCTCTTCGGCTTCGAGTGCAAGCACCTCGGCTGCCGCCACATCGAGCGCCCAGGGATGATGCAGATCTAGATCTGGATAGTCGAAAGCCATGCGCTCGGGGTCGGCCAAACCCGCGTAGACGTCGGGCGCCGTGAAGCTTGCGATGCTCAGCGCCTTGCGCACGGTTTCCTCGACGGAGTTCGACGTGAAATCCGCCGTGCTCGCACTACCCTTGCGTTGCGCCTGATAGACCGTGACTGCAAGACCTCGATCGCGCTGACGTTCGACTGACTCGAGCTCGCCGAGGCGCGCCGTGACCGATAGCCCTTCCTCGAAACTCGCGCCTGCCTCGGCATGATCGGCACCCATCTGTCGGGCAAGCTTCACGATCTCGCCAGCGGTCTCGAGAAGCGAATTCTGCGCTTCCTCAACGTCCATGAAATTGATCCCTCGCGGATGAGTTGGGCATTCTACCTGCGTTAGAATAATCAGATGAAGAAACCACTCGTCGGCATCATCATGGGCTCACAGTCGGACTGGGAGACAATGCAGCACGCAGACTCGACCCTGAGCGCTCTGGGCATTGAGCACGAGGTACAGATTGTCTCCGCCCACCGCACACCCGATCTGCTGTTCGAGTATGCCGGTAGCGCGCAAGCACGGGGCTTGGAAGTGCTGATCGCCGGCGCCGGCGGAGCAGCGCATTTACCGGGCATGGCAGCTGCCAAAACGCAGCTGCCGGTCCTCGGCGTGCCCGTCGAGTCCAAAGCGCTCAAGGGCATGGACTCCTTGCTTTCAATCGCGCAGATGCCCGCTGGCGTTCCGGTGGGTACGCTCGCGATCGGCAAGGCCGGCGCAATCAATGCTGCGCTGCTAGCAGCCGGCATTCTCGCCAACAAATACCCCGAGGTCGCTGAGGCGTTGTCGCGGCACCGCGCAGAGCAGACACGGAGTGTCCTCGCCAATCCCGATCCGCGCGGCGGCTGAACGGAACCGTTCTCAGCATTCCGCATGAGCCGTGTTTGTGTCTCCACAGGCCAAGATTCAAGGCGCGAGCCACAATGAATAACCGGCTCCATTCGCGAGAATCGCAAATCCAGAGGTTGGCCTGCAGGACGAAACCCATCGGGAACCTGCCATGCGGGACTTTGAGCTAGGTTCCCATCGCGTATGAGGGTAGGAATCATCGGTGCCGGCCAGCTCGGGCGCATGCTCGCTCTCGCCGGCTATCGGCTCGGCATACGCAGTCTCTTTCTCGACCCGGACGCTGACTCCTCGGGCGGCCAGGTCGGACCCGTCCTCGTCGGCGCAATCGACGACGCGACCCGAATTCGCGAGCTCGCCGCTCAGGTCGATGCGGTGACGTTCGACATCGAGAACGTTCCTGTCGAGACGCTCGAGGCGGCCAGCTCGACGACGCCGATCTGTCCGCCTCCCGCTGCACTGGCCGTTGCGCAGGATCGGCTCAGTGAGAAACAGCTCTTCGAGGCGATCGGCATCGCTACAGCACCGTACGTCGTCGTAACTCGCACCGACGATCTCGCTGCGGTCGGCACGCAGCTCGGCTGGCCCATCGTTCTCAAAGCGCGACGGCTCGGTTACGACGGACGCGGACAACGCCTTGTCCGCACAGCGAGCGAGCTGGAGCTCGCCTGGCGCGATCTCGGCAGCGTACCGGCGATCGCCGAAGCATGGATCGAGTTCGAGCGGGAGGTATCGCTGATTGCGGTGCGTGGCGCAGACGGGTCAGCGGCGTTCTATGCTCTCGCCGAGAACGTCCACGATGACGGTATTCTTCACTCCACTTCAGCGCCGTACGCCGACGACGATCTGCAGCGCGAGGCGGAAGGTTATCTCGATGCCATCCTGCAGCGCTTCGATTACTGCGGCGTGCTCACGGTCGAGTTCTTCGTTGCCGACGGACGCCTGATCGCCAATGAGATCGCGCCCCGCGTCCACAACTCCGGTCACTGGACGATCGAAGGCGCCGAAACGAGTCAGTTCGAGAACCATCTGCGCGCGATTCTCGGTCTACCCCTAGGCTCAACGAAGGCCGTCGGCCACGCCTATATGATCAACCTGCTCGGCGACATTTCCGATAGGCAAAAGCTCCTGAGCATCCCCGGGCTGCATCTACATGACTACGGCAAGTCGCCTCGCCCCCTACGCAAACTCGGCCATTGCACGCTGGTCGGCAGTGACAAAGCAACGGTCCTCGAGAGCGCCGCGGCGCTTCGCACCGTCATCTCACGATCATGAGAGACGCGCGCTTTGTCGTATCTGCGGCCCGACTGTATTAGGCTTGCACCGTTATGGAACAGACGACAACAGGCCAGGCCTACTGCGAACTATTCGGGCTCACCGAGCCACCGTTCAGGCTCACACCGGATCCGCAATTCCTGTTCGCAAGCAAACAGCATGCGCGCGCCAAGGCCTATATGGAATCAACGATATGGCTTGCGGACGGCTTCGTCGTGCTCACGGGCGAGATCGGCTCCGGCAAGACGACCCTGATCGAGTGCTTCCTCGACGAGCTTCCCGAAAATGTGACACTAGCGGTGATATCACAGACACAGCTTTCGCCCGTCGAGTTCCTGCAGGCCGTGCTCGTCGAGTTCGGCTTCGAGCCTTTCAAAATGGCCAAGGTCGAGCTGCTGGCGATGATCAAGGAATTTCTCGTCGACCAATACTCACAGGGCAAGAAAGTGCTTCTCGTCGTCGATGAAGCGCAGAACCTGTCCAAAAAGGTGCTAGAGGAAATCCGCCTGCTTTCGGGTATTGAAACCAAGAAAGAAAAGGTGCTGCGCATTATTCTCGCCGGGCAGCCCGAGCTCGGCGACACGCTCGACTCAGATCGGCTTGAACAGCTCTTGCAGCGGGTCAGGTTACGTTTTCACCTGGGCCGACTCTCTCGAGCAGAAACGCAAGACTACATTCTGCATCGGCTCAATATTGCCGGGGCGGAGGATCGAGAAATCTTTACGCCGGAGGCGCTGCGGCTCGTGTTTCTCTACTCTGGAGGCGTGCCGAGGCTTATCAATATTCTCTGCGACACAGCACTGCTCTGCGCATTTGCCGATGAGAGCACGCTCGTGGACGAAGCTGTTATTCGCTCGGCAGTCGAAGAGCTTCAGTGGACTGAGTACGAGCAACGGTTGCGCGAGCGCGAATCGAATGCTGACCCCACAGGCCAGCACGAGCTCGCGAGCACGGCGCTTGCAAAGCTCGAGCTCTACTTCGGTGAGGATTTAGTGAGTGACATCGAGCTCCGGCCAGGGCGTTACGTCATCGGCAGAACTCCGGACAACGACCTGCGCATTCAGAGCAAATTCGTAAGCCGTCATCATGCGCAAATCGTCGCGGATCTGCAGCAGTCCACCATCGAGGATCTCAACAGCACGAACGGCATGTTTCTAGGCGCACGCCGCGTGAAGCGGCATCGGTTCTCGGACGGGGATGAGATCCAGCTCGGTGAGCACAAGCTCGTCTACCGCAATCTACGCACGCCGCGCGAGATGTCCGGCGACGATACCGCCTCACGGCGTCGGCCGGAAAACGCAGACTCTCAAGCTTGATCTTCTATGCTGTGGCGGCTGCGGCTACGCCGGTAGGCGCGTCGCTTGAGCCAGAGCACGAGCCCGCCCACGAGACTGAGAAGACCGCCGAAGCCGAAGAGCTCCGACCAAAACCAGCGCTCGATTTGGACACTGGCCAAGACGGCAGCGAAACCGAGAGCCATATAGTAATACGGTAGGAATTCGTAAACCGACTTCGATAGCCACATGCGACGGCTCCGGTTGCGCGAGCTGATCCTGCGTACCTACGGCCGATAATTTACCACATCGCGCGTCGACGACAGCGCTCCAGGCCGAGCTGCGCCGTGCGTGACAAAGGGAGCGTCATGGAGCTAGGCGGCTTTGCGCCCACCGATCAGTTTGAGAACGCGCTCGAGCAGGGAAGTGCGACCCAAGCCATCCACGCTGAGATCTGGTTCGTCCGGCTTGCCCGTACGCATCCATTCCTCGGACGGATCGAACAGTAATTTGGGGGGCGCGGCGTTTCGCTGTGTGTTGTCCAGATCCATGATCACTTCCTTCGATTTTGCGACAGACTAGGCGACAGCGTGTCGATACGCCAGGAATTGATTCACAAGGAACCGACGAGAAATTTGACGTAACGAGATCGACGTCTGCGCTGTGATCGAACGTCAGGCTTGAGTGCCGCCGACGGTCAGCGTGTCGATCTTGAGCGTAGGTTGGCCGACGCCGACCGGAACGGATTGGCCGTCCTTACCGCAAACACCGACGCCTCGATCGAGCTCCAGATCCGACCCGACCATCGACACGTGGGTCAACACCTCGGCGCCGCTACCGATCAACATCGCACCCTTTACTGGCGCAGTCACCTTGCCGTTCTCGATGAGATAGGCCTCGCTCGCCGAGAACACGAACTTACCCGAAGTGATGTCGACCTGGCCGCCACCGAAGTTCGGCGCAAAGATACCTTTCTCGACCGAGGCGATAATTTCCTCTGGTGCATACTCGCCCGGCAACATGTAAGTATTCGTCATGCGCGGCATCGGCACGTGCGCGAAAGACTCCCGCCGGCCGTTACCGGTCGATCGAGTCTTCATAAGCCTGGCGTTGAGTTTGTCCTGCATATAACCGCGCAGCACGCCTTTCTCGATCAGCGTCGTGCAGCTCGTGGGCGTACCCTCGTCATCAACGCTCAACGACCCGCGGCGCCCCACGAGCGTGCCGTCATCGACGACCGTGCACTGCGAAGTAGCCACGCGCTCACCAAGCCGGTTAGAAAATACCGACGTCTTCTTGCGATTGAAGTCGCCTTCGAGGCCGTGACCGATGGCCTCATGCAGCAAAACACCCGGCCAACCGGGCCCGAGCACGACAGGCATCGTGCCTGCGGGCGCGGGTATTGCATCCAGATTGATGTCTGCCTGGCGCACGGCCTCACGCGCGATCTCGATTGCCCGAACGGGTGTGGCAATCAGGGTGAGATCACCGCGCCCGCCGCCGCCGGCATATCCCTGCTCTCGGCGCTGCCCGCTCTCGATGATGACCGAGACGTTGAGGCGCACGAGCGGACGTACATCGGCGGCGAGCGATCCGTCCGTTCCATGCACGAGAATCATCTCGTGCACACAGGCGAGGCTCGCGATGACCTGGACAACACGCTCGTCCAGCGCGCGCGTCTGCCGATCGAGCTCGGTCAGCAACGCGACTTTGTCTGCATCGGCCATGCTCGAGGAAGGATCGATTGCCGGGTAGAGCTCGGCGCTACTGGATCTCTGGGGCACTTTGAAACGGCCGTCTCCGCCGAGACGACAGATTCCGCGGGCGGCATCGACAGCATCGGCCAGCGCCACTGCATCGAGCTGATCGGAGTACGCGAAGCCAGTCTTCTCTCCGGCGTTGGCGCGCACGCCGACGCCCTGATCGAGGCTGTGCACGCCCTCTTTGACAATGCCGTCTTCGACGGTCCAGCTCTCGTAGCGCGTGCACTGAAAATACAGGTCTGCGTAATCGAGCCCGCGAGCCATGAGCTGACCAAGCGCGCTGTCGAGCGTCGCAAGGCTGAAGCCAGCGGGAGCGAGCATCTGGCGCTCGACGAGATCCAGCCTGTCGATGGGCTGCGCGGCCTCGGTTTGATCGTTCATGATGGATGGGTCTCTTTACCTTGGTCGGCAGGCGAATCTAGGTGTCGAAGCGGCGGCGATGCTCGAGCGCCGGAAAACGCTCGCGCAGGCTCTGGAGGCGCATCATATCGACATCGGCGGTTACCACGCCAGGGCCCGCTGGACGCTCGGCGAGCACCTCGCCCCAGGGATCCACGATCATGGAATGTCCATAGGTTCGACGCCCACCAACGTGCTCACCGACTTGTCCAGCCGCAACGACGTAACAGAGCGACTCGACGGCGCGCGCACGCAACAGAACGTGCCAGTGAGCCTCGCCGGTTGGCACCGTGAACGCCGCCGGCACAGACAGTATGTCCACGCCGAGTGCGCCGAGACGATCGAAAAGCGCCGGAAACCTCAAGTCGTAGCATACGGCCATACCGATGCGAGCGAACGGGGCTGCAAAGCTGACCGGCGTCATGCCTGGAATCGTGGTCGCAGATTCGCGGTAGCTCTCGTCCGCTTCCGGGACGCCGACGTCGAATAAATGGATCTTGTCGTAACGGGCCCGGCATTGGCCGTCGGGATCGTAAAGCAACGCAGCCGCATACGCGCGTTCGTCCTCGGACCCGCGAATCGGCGTTGTACCACCGACAAGCCAAATGGAATGCGCGCGGGACTGCTCAGCGAGGAATGTCTGCACCGGGCCGCCGTCTGGCGACTCCGCAACGGCGAGCCTGCCGGTCTCATCGGCAGCAAGGAATGCGAAATTCTCGGGCAGCACGGCGAGTTCGGCACCACTAGCCACAGCCTCACCGAGTAGCTGTGCGGCCGCGTCGAGATTGGCCTCGACGTCGGCGCCGCTCGTCATCTGCACAGCGGCAACCCGCACCACAGTGTCGGGCACGCTAGAGATCGGCGGCCGTCGCCGCGCTCGGCGGGAGGTCAGCGCATAGATAACCGGCTTCGAGCTGCTGCGGCGTCAGCCGTTCCACCACAGGCTCATCCCAGCCGCCGGTAACGCAATACGACGCCCGACCGATACCTTTGAGTGGCTCTTTGAAGATTTGCGTGAAGAGCAGCAGCGCGGCACCGACACCGGGGCCAGCGAGAAAACCCATCGTCGGGAGCACCTTGCCGGGCTCCGCCGTCACGACCGCTTGCTGCTGGTAATCCTCGTTGCGCAGTCCGGTCCTACCGACGACGCCGATATCTGCGACGGGACCCGTCAACAACAGGTTATCGGTATACGCGTTGCCATCGACGAGCACAAAATCGCCTGCGACCTCGTCGAAAACGAGACCTCGATTGAAAACGTCACGGAAATCCAGGGCGAGGCGCCGCGGCAGGGCCGAGAAGCTCAACAGACCCCACATACGCCCGGCACCGCCGGGCTCGAGGTTGATCATGCTGCCCTGCCCGACGCGCAGGCTCAGATCGCCGCTGATGCCTTGCTGCCAGCGTCCTGACGGCCCGCCGGGCCAGTTGACGCTCGCCGTGACCTGTAGCTCGTCGGCTTCGACGATCGGCTGCAGCCCGAGATCCTCGAGCGTCGTGCCGACGTCCGTGCTGAGCATGCCGAAAGCGAATCGCGTCGTCGATCCTTCGGGCCCGGCCAGCCAGCTGCCACTGCCCTCGACGGCGAAACTCTCGCTGACCGACTCATACGACACGAGGCGCAGGCCCAACGGATCCGACTGCACGTTCGCGCTGAACCGACCGAAATTTCTCTGTCCGACGGCAAAATCGCTCGAGTTGACGAGCAACCCCGGCAGATTGCGAGGATCGATCTGCCGAGTTGTCGGCTCATCCGTGAACGTCAAATGTAGGCGCTGCATGTCAGCGACGACCTGGGGCCGATCCCGTAACTCGAACGGCACGACGATATGGCCCGCGATCGAGTCGCTGTCGATCTCGATGAGCCATTCGTCACGACCTTGGCGCACAGCGAACGTCGTCGCACCGAGGCGCTGGCCGAGCGCGGACATGTCGGCGACGTCGAGATCCAGGCGCGAGAGAATCGGCTCATCACGGTTCATCAGGTTTTGGCCGCGCAGCAGCTCGAGCCAGCCATCCAGGTGCAGCTGGCGCACGTTGCCCTCAATGTCGAGCCCATCGTCTGGCGGCAGTAGGGGATAAGCGCCGTCGAGACGTACGCTGCCGCGGCGAAACTGCAGTCCCGCAGCCGTACTCCAAAAGCTCAACGCAAATCGTCGGTTCATGCCGAGATGACCCTCGACATCGAAACGATTCGTCGGCAGTACGGTGAACGTGACGTCTAGCGGCATCGACGTCGCGGCGGGCTTTTCCAGCGGCGCCGGAAACCCGAGCTCGGCGCCGGTCAGATCCGACGCGATGGCGATTCGTAGCGGTGCGCGCTCGCGTATCGGATCGTCGTCCGGGACATTTGCGGGCAACAGCAGATGGCCCTCCCAACCCGTCTCACCAGAGAGCAACGTACCGAACGGCAAATCGAAGTTCTGCTGCAATGCATCCGCCTCGACCGAGCCACTGACGTCCAGACGCGCGCGATAGCCGGCCTCGTCTGCCGCAGCCACGCTTGCAGTCACGGGGCTGCCAAACAACATCGCGCGAATGCCGTCGCCCGTGACGATGTTGTCGTTGAGTCTCAGGCGACCTTGAATGTCGTTCGCGGCCAGATCGAAGCCCTCGACCTCGAGCGCTCCGGCATTCATGGCGAGCTCGGCATCGAGTTTATAGGCGCCGATATCCTTGAGCGGCAGATTGAGATCTAGAGTAACGACTCCGGAACCCGAGTTCGATTGCAGCCGCGACAGATCCGGTCCGAGTCGGCGCGCCGTGACGGGCACGGTACGCAGATAGTCGAGAAACTCCCCAAGGCTCGCCGTAACGTCGCCGGAAACCGTGAGCACGGCATCGCGCATGTCCGCAACGCCGCCGGTCATGCGCGCGAAGTCGTCGTTCATGAGCCGGCCCGTACCCTGTGCCGTGAAACCCGCGTTGACAAATTCGACCTCGCCCTCAATCGCCTCGGCAACCGGCCAATCGTCGACGTAGGCGAGCACGCCGTCCTCGACGCTGAAGCGTGCCCATAGCTGTCCCTCGCCATTATCGAATGGAAATGCGTCGACGGGCCCGAAGAACGCGATCTCAGCCTCGGGCACACGACCCTGGATAATCGCGCGATCGAGCCAACCCACGACGGGGGCTGGAAGGACGCCGACAGGAAGATAGCTCGGCGTACGCGTCGTGTCGAAGCCGAATACTCGTGTTGCGAGGTCGAGGCGCGGTGCGCTGCCGTCGGCTGGCACAATGAGCTCGAGATCGGCGGTCGCGCGCGCATCGGCATTATTGAAGGTCAGATTGTCGCTGACGAGTCGAATGCCGTTGCGGCCCTCTCGCCAAATCATGACGCCTGTGAGCTCGCCGATCGCGATCGGCTCGCGAAACATCTCGGGCCACTCGAGCTGCGCGTCAGTCGTCGCCAGCGCAAGCCGCCCACTGCCGGTGTCCGCACGCAGCGTCCCGGAGACGCCTCGGATGCCAGGCCGCCCGTCACTCGCCGCGACTCCGACATCGTCGAATCTGGCGGTCACATCGTACGCGAGACCATCGGGCTGGCGAGCGAGACTCAGACTCAAGTTATCGACATCGCCTTCGGGCAATAATGCTTGCCAGACGTCGGCTACCTGCTCTACGGGAAGTGCCGAGATCAGCGGCGAGAGATCTTCTAGACGCAGAAAATCGGCATCGAGCTCGAGTGCCTGGGGTTCACCTGCACTCATCGTGACCTGCAAACCGATGTCGGTCGTTTCGGGCCAACGCACGCCATCACGCGTCAGCTGCAGATCCGAGAGGCTCAACGACCAACCGTCAACGCTCCGCGCCCACTCAGCAGTCACTGCGAGTCGATCGAAAGTCGAGCCCGACTCTGCGGCTTCTGCGAGTTGCAGGCCCTCGAGCTCGATCTGCGCCGTCGCCTGCGTGACACGTCCGCCCGCCGTCTCGATCCAGAGGGACAAGTCTCCGATTCCACCGTGCGGCAGGTCGGGCACCTCCGGGAAGAGCTCCGCGACCGTGCCGAGATCGACCTCGTTGAGCGCAGTCACAATCAGCCAGTCAGCCGTCTCGTCGTCGGCATCGGATACGAGTTCCCCGTCGATCGAGACATCGATGCGGTTGCCGAGCTCGGCAGGAGGTGTGCCGCGTGCCTCGAGCAGAACGCGGTTCTCGCTGCGCTCGAGCCTGACGCGAACGTCACTGAAGTCCCAGACTCGCCCCTGCGCGCGATCGATATAGCTGATATCGCTATCGGTCAGAGTGATCGCGACGGGCGGCAGGTCCTCGAAGCGCAGATCCGTGCTCGACTGCTGCTCGGACGGCGCTCCCTGAAGCCTGAGCTCGCCGTCAGTACCACGCTCGAGTGTGAGCTCGGTGCGTTCCAGCGTGAGCCTGCTGACCACCAGCCGTCGCTCGAGAAGAAGCACCATCGGGCTCAATCCGAGCGTGACTTCGCCGGCGCTGATCATGGGCTCGGCCTCTTGATCGGGCCGGGCGACGCTCGCCTCGTAGAACGACAGCTCCGGCCCTCGCAGCCCCCAACGCGCATCGAGGCGACTGAAGCTGACGCTCAGGCCGAGCATGTCCTGAGCCCAGGCTTGCACCTGACCCTGATAGCTCGGCAGCTCCGCGACCACGAGCCGAAACGCTCCAATGCCCATCGCGGCAACGATGACGAGCAGGGCCGCGCCGACGCCCAGGCCCTTGATCAGTTTGCGCAGCAGGTTCGGCATTCGTGGTTCACATCAATATCACATCGAATTGATCCGGCGCGTAGAGGCTCTCGCTCTGCAAGCGGATCGTCGCGCCGGTGAGCTCCTCGAGCTCGGCGACGCTGGCGGATTCCTCGTCGAGCATGCGCTCGATCACGCGGGGCCGAGCGAGAACCAGCAGCTCCTGAAAGTCGAACTGCCCATGCTGACGCAGAATCTCACGGAAAATCTCATAACAGACCGACTCGGCAGTCTTGACGAACCCGCGACCCTCACAGCTTGGACAGGCTTGGCACAGCACATGTTCCAGGCTTTCGCGCGTTCTTTTGCGTGTCATCTCGACCAAGCCGAGCGGTGAGACGTCCATGATCTGCGTCTTCGCGTGGTCGCCGGCTAAGCGACCGGAGAGCGACTGGAGGACCTGGCTACGATGTTCCTCCTCCGCCATATCGATGAAGTCGATAATGATGATACCGCCGAGATTGCGCAGCCGGAGCTGCCGAGCGATCGCGACCGACGCCTCGAGGTTGGTCCGAAAGATGGTCTCTTCCAGATTACGATGACCGACATAGGCTCCGGTATTCACGTCGATCGTCGTCATGGCCTCGGTCTGATCGAAAATCAGGTAGCCGCCGGACTTGAGCACGACTTTGCGCTGCAAGGCGCGCTGTATCTCGTCCTCGACGCCGTAGAGATCAAATACCGGTCGATCTCTCGTGTAATGCTCGATCATCGGCGACATCTGCGGAATGAACTTGTCTGCAAATTCCTTCATTAGGTCATAGATCGGCTCAGAATCGACGCACACGCGCTCCGTCTCGACACCGAGCAGGTCCCTGAGGACTCGCAGCGCGAGCGGCAAGTCCTCGTGGACGAGCTCCATCGGGCCGGCCTGCGCGGCGGCCTCCTCGATGGCCTGCCAAAGCTTGGCCAGAAACTGCATGTCGGCGTGCAGAGCCTCGGCGCTCGCGCCCTCGGCCGCCGTGCGAACGATATACCCCAGCGAATCTTCGGTATCACTGAAACCCTCGATGAGCCCGCGCAGCCGCTCGCGCTCCGCCTCATCCTCGATGCGCGCCGAAACACGAACACCGCCGCCTAGAGGCATCATAACGAGATACCGGGACGGAATCGTGATCTGTGTCGTAAGTCGCGCACCCTTGGAACCGAGCGGATCCTTGAGCACCTGGACGATAATCTCCGAGCCCTCGCTGACGAGATCGCGGATACTGACCTCCTCGTCGCGGCCCTCCTCGTCGACGCCGTGCCCGATGTCCGAAGCGTGCAGAAATGCCGTGCGCTCGAGCCCGAGATCGACAAATGCGGCCTGCATGCCCGGCAGCACACGCGCTACCTTGCCCTTATATATGTTGCTGATGAGCCCGCGGTAGTTCGCACGCTCGATGAGCAGCTCTTGCACGATGCCATCCTCGACGAGCGCAGCACGTACCTCCCGCGGCGTGGCGTTGATGAGGATCTCTTCTTTCACGCGCCGGCCCCGGTCTCGAAGAGCCACCGCGGCTCGCGGACCTGCGCGAGCAAGGCTGCTGTCTCGCGCAGCGGTAAGCCGACCACGGCCGAGAAGCTGCCCTTGATCCGCTCGACGAACACGGCACCGTAGCCTTGGATTCCATAACCACCGGCCTTGTCGAGCGGCTCACCCGTCGCACAATAGGCACGCCGCTCAGCCTCGGACGTTGGACGAAATCTCACCTCGCTGACGCTCAGGACCGAGGTCAGTCCGCCCATATGGCGCAAGGCCACACCCGTCAGGACACGGTGGCTGCGACCCGACAGATCCGCGAGCATCTCGAGCGCGTCGGCCACGTCTCGCGGCTTGCCGAGTACGCGCTCGTCGAGTACGACCGTCGTATCCGCTGCAAGCACCGGCCGGCTCTGCTCGCCCCGCGTCCTTTTCCAGACCGCGGCGGCCTTCTGCTCTGCGAGCCGCATCACGTAGCGCTCGGACGGTTCATCGGGCTCGCGCGCCTCGGAGATATCTGCCGGCAAGACGCGGTGCGCCACACCGATCTGCTCGAGGAGTGCGCTACGCCGTGGTGAAGCCGAGGCCAGATAGATGAAATCCGTTTTCATTCAAAAGACTATACGAGCTACATCGAAGCAAGCAAAGCAACCGGAACGACTATCTGCACCCGGCTCAGGGGCGGTGATACGGGTGGCCTCGCAAGAAGCTCTCGGCCCGATAGAGCGCCTCGGCTAGGATCACGCGCACGAGCCCGTGGGGCAACGTCAGCGCGGACAAGGACCAGCGCTCCACCGCACGGCGCGAGCACGCCGGCCCGAGACCGTCCGGTCCGCCGACGAGCAGACACACGGGCGCACCCGCCATGAGCCAGTCCTCGACTCGTGCCGCGAGCTGCTCGGTCGACCACGCTCGACCGTCGCGTTCGAGTGCGACGACGTGCGCGCCCGGTATCACGTGGCGGAGCATCCTGCGGCTCTCGTCTTCGACAGCTCGCTCGAGCTGCGCCGAGGACGAACGCCGCGCGAGCGGCACCTCGACGAGCTCGAGCCCGCACCGCGGGTCGAGGCGGCGCGCGTAATGCTCGTAACCGTCGCTGATCCAGCGGGGCTGTTTGTTCGACGCGGTGATGAGTCGAATACGCATATCCCGAGTGCGGGCCAGGGATCTCAGCCCGCGTCGCCGGTCTCCCGGCGAGGTGCGATGTCCCAGAGCTTCTCGAGGGCGTAGAACTCACGGACGCTCGGCACCATGACGTGGACGATGACATCGCCTAGATCGACGAGCACCCACTCGCCGCCGTCCTCGCCTTCCACGCCGAGCGGTGCGTAGTTGGCTGCTTCGCAGCGCTCGAGCAATGCACGGGCTATGGCGCGAACGTGCCGCGCCGATCGGCCGCTCGCAATAATCATGATGTCGGTCATCGACGTCAGATGCCGAACATCGAGACGCAGCAGCGATTGCGCCTTGAGGTCATCGAGTACCTCGACGACGAGATCGCCGAGCGCCGCAGACGTAACTGGCATATTTGTCTTCATATTGAGGTCAACGGTAACAGCCCGAGCGCATGATGATCTCCCGCACGACGTCTGGCACGAGGTAGCGCGGATCGTTACCGCGCGCGAGCGCACCACGTAAATCCGTCGCCGAGATCTCCAGTTGCGTGACCGCGGTCACGAACACGCGACCGTGCGTGTCCTCGTGCAGAGGCTTCGGCGTGTCGGCTCGGCGCTGCGCAAGTAGCTTACCAAGCGGTCCATCAGCGGGCATAACCCAGCCGGGCCGGTGCGCGACGACGACGTGGGCGACATCGAGGAGCTCGGTCCAGCGGTGCCACGTTGGCAGCCCGAGAAACGCGTCCATGCCGAGCAACAGGCACAACGGCCGTGGTCCGACCTCTGCACGTAAGCTCGTCAGCGTATCGATCGAGTACGACGGACCGGGACGCTCGAATTCGCGCTCATCGACACTGAAGCCGTCTTCTTCGCCCACGGCAGCACGGACCATGTCGAGGCGCAAGGCGCCTGCGCTCGGTAACGCGTCACGGTGCGGCGGCACGCGGCACGGTATGAATCTGACCTCAGCCAGGCCGAGGATCTCGCGCAGCTCGAGCGCCGTTCGCAGATGACCGAAGTGGATCGGATCGAACGTTCCACCAAAGATTCCGATCGGTCCGCTCGTCGCCGTCGCGCCCGCCAAGTTCAGGCCACCTCGTTGACGAGCGTGCGCCCGTCGAGCGCGAGTAGGAGTAGCTGGGTGAGCGCATGCCATGCGTTACCGGGAATCACGCCCTTGACGACGTGATCGGCCTTGGCGGCTTGCCCGAGCAGACGCTGCACGTCGTCCGGCGTGAAGCGCTCGAGCGCGCGTTTGACGAGTACTTGACGACGCTGCCAGACGCCGTGCTTGGTGAGCGCACCCTCGAGTCGTTGACCCTGTCGCAACGCCGTATGCAACCGCGCCAGCAGGCTGAGCTCGCGGCTCAGTGCCCAGCAGATCAATGCGGGCTCCGCGCCTTCACTACGCAAGCCCGCAAGTACGCTAAACACGCGGCGTGCATCTCCGGCCAGAAGCCCGTCGACGAGTCGAAAAACGTCGAAGCGCGCGCTATTTGCGACAGCATCGAGCACCTCGTCCTCGTCGATGGCCGTATCGCGACCGAGGATCGCGAGCTTCCTGAGCTCCTGATCCGCCGCAAGCAGGTTACCTTCGATACGATCGGCCAGCGCCTCGGCAGCGCCCTGGGTGAGCTTCACGCCCAACGCCGAAGCGCGACGTCTGACCCATGCCGGCAGCTCGGTCCGATCGATTGGCCAGATCTGCACGAGAACGCCATTCGCCTCGATCGCCTTGACCCATTTGCCGCGCGATGCCGATGAATCGAGCTTACCTGTCACGACAAGCACGAGCCGGTCCGGGTCCGGGCGGTTCGCGAGCTGCTGCAGCACCTTGCTGCCGGCATCACCGGGCCGCGGCGTCGGCAAGCGAAGCTCGACGATGCGGCGTGTGGCGAACAACGACAAGGTATCGGCGCTAGCCTCGAGCTCGGCCCATTTGAAACCGCGCCCGGCCACGAGTAGATCACGCTCCTCGAAACCTTCGCCGCGAGCGTGCGCGCGAATGCGATCGGCAGCCTCGGTCACGAGCAGCGGCTCATCGCCGCTGATGAGATAGATCGGCGCGAGACCACGCGCGAGATGGCCATCCAGTTGCCGGGCGTTGACCTTCACTACGAGTGCTGCGCGTCGAGCTGCGCCATCGAGATGCCCTGCTCTCCGAGCAGTACCGGAATCCCGTCGCGCACGGGGTAGGCGAGCTTACCGTCGCGCGTAACGAGCGCATCCTCGAGTGCGTCGGTCACGACCTCGTCACCGCGGTTGCTTATCTTCGCCTCGGCGATTAGCGCATTGAGTCGCTCGAGCTCATCTGCGCCGATACGCGCGAGCGGTGAATGCGTCACGGGGCAACAGATGATATCGAGCAAGCGATCATCGAGACTCAAAGCGTTCTCCCTCGCGCGCCGACGACGCGCTCTCCGGTACCGGATCGTAGCCCGAACTGCCCCATGGATGGCAGCGCAGGATCCGCCGCATCCCGAGCCAGCCGCCGCGCAGGGGGCCGTGTCGGGCTATGGCCTGCGCCGCGTACTCCGAGCAGGTCGGCGAATAACGGCACGCACGCCCGAGCCACGGCGACAAAACGAGCTGATACGCCCGAATCAGACCGAGCATGAAACGCGATACGAGTCGGCTGAGAATTCTCATATCAACGCGACCGTCGCCAGCGCGGACCGCCCGCGCTGTCCTCGATGACGATATTCTGGCTCGCGAGCTTGTCGCGGATCGCGTCAGCCTCGGCGAACTTGCGCCCCTGGCGCAGCGCCTCGCGCTCGGCCATGAGCGCGTCGATCTCCGCGTCGCTGAGCCCGCCGCCGGGCCCATCCGCGGACGCAGACGAGCGCATGAACCAGGCTTCGGGGTCGTCGCGGAGCAGCCCGAGCAGTCCCGCGCCCGCGCGCAGCTGTCGCGCCTTCGCGAGCCGCTCCTCCGGGTCGTCCGCGCGGTTGGCGTCGCGCGCGAGCGAAAACAACTCGGCGAGCGCGCGCGGCGAGTTCAGATCGTCCTCGAGCGCCTCGACGACACTGGCCGGCGGCTCGATGCCGTCATCCGCTGCCGGGCCCTCGATCCCAGCCTCGCGCAACGCCCCATACATGCGATCGAGCTTCTGCTCGGCTTCCGTTAGCACGTCGCCCGTCCAATCGAGCGGTTGGCGATAGTGCGCCGTCAACAATCCGAGCCGCACGACCTCACCGGGCGCCTCGGCGAGCAGATCCCTGACGAGCAGCACGTTACCGATCGACTTCGACATCTTCTCGCTATCGACGTGGATGAGGCCGTTGTGTATCCAGTAACGGGCGTAGGCGCGGCCCGCGTGCGCACACGTGCTCTGCGCTACTTCGTTCTCGTGGTGCGGGAAGACCAGATCCTGGCCGCCACCGTGGATATCGATCGTGTCGCCGAGATGGGTCTCGGCCATGGCCGAGCATTCAATGTGCCAGCCCGGCCGACCGCGGCCCCAGGGACTGTCCCAACCGACGATATCCTCGGGCGACGGCTTCCAAAGCACGAAATCGGCCGGATCTCGCTTGTACGGCGCAACCTCGACGCGCGCCCCAGCGATAAGCTCGTCGCGGTCGCGCCCCGATAGCCGGCCATAATCCGCAAAGCTCCCCACAGCGAACAGCACATGCCCATCGGCTTCGTAGGCGTGCCCGGAGGCGACGAGCTTCTCGATCATCGCGATAATGGGACCGAGATTGTCGGTGACCTTGGGCTCGACGTCCGGCGGCAACACGCCGAGCGTTGCCATGTCCTCCTGGTAGGCCGCCAGGTAACGGGCCGTGAGCACGCCGATCGCGACGCCTTCTTTCGCAGCCGCGGCGTTGATCTTGTCGTCGACGTCGGTGACGTTGCGCGCGTACGTCAGATCATAGCTTCTGCGCAGCAGGCGAGCGAGGACGTCGAAAACGACCGGCGGGCGAGCGTTGCCGATATGCGCAAAGTTGTAGACCGTCGGGCCGCAGACGTACATCGTCACCTTGCCCGACTCAGCAGGCTCGAAGCGCTCGCGCGAGCGCGTCAGCGTATTGTGAAGGTACAAGGCCATCGGTGAGGTGCGTCCCTGCCGCTCGGGCGGCGTCGAGGCCATCTATGATACCAAGCCCAGCGGGATCCCCGGCGGGCCGCGCGGCTGTCCCGGTGGCTTATAATCGCGTTTTGCTTCATGGGAACGCTGATCATGGCTACGGACTTCGCGCCGCGACAAAGCGTCGAGCAGGTCGAGGAAGGGACCGCGCTCGCGCCCAAATTCGATGCTCACGGGCTCATCCCGGCCGTGACGACGGATTTCGCAAGCGGCGAGCTACTGATGCAGGGGTATATGAACGCCGAAGCCCTACGCAAGACGATCGAGACCGGGGAGGCGCATTATTTCAGTCGTAGCCGCGGCGCGCTCTGGCACAAGGGTGCGACGAGCGGCCTCGTGCAGACGGTCCGCGAGCTGCTCATCGACGACGATCAGGACTGCGTTTGGCTGCGCGTCGACGTCGCAGGCGGCGCCAGCTGCCATGTCGGCTACCGCTCCTGCTTCTACCGGCGGGTGCCGATCGGCCCGGACGCGGCGGGCGCGGCGCTGCAGTTCACCGAAACGCAGAAGGTCTTCGACCCACAGGCCGTCTACGGCGACGCACCGAACCCGACGAAGCTCTAACGCGGCTATCTCACGGCGGTTACTGCGCGCTCCAAGCAAGAGATGGCCGTCGGCGCAGCGACCCCCGAGTGAGATATTCACGCGAACGCTTCACGTGCGCAGCCGCAGCGTGGGCTGCTCGTGCGCGTCGATGAGGCCTTTGTCGGCAAGCCAGTCCCTGGCCGCCGCGCCGTCGCCAGCGAACCAAGCGGCGGCGGATCCTTCCCGGAAGCTGTAGCCCCAGCGATCGAGATCTTCGAGCAATCTCGCCCCGCCGAGACCTGGTAGACAATCTGCGAGAAGGGCCTGTAGATAACAGACGGCGCACTCCTCCTCCTCGTCGCCACCCGCGTCGCGCCACAGCGCCGTACGCCGCTCCGGCGTCATGCACACGTAGTGACACAGTTCGTGCAGTAAGGAATGCGCCGGCGTGTCGGCGCGCGCGAACACGCACTGACCGGCGATACCGGCCTCGGGCGCACCCCAATAGGACGCCGGGATATTCGTGCCGAGCGTCAACGTGATGAGCTCGACCCCGTAGGCCGACAACAGTTCTTCGACGGCTTTCGGGTTTAGATCGCGAAGCTCGACGACGCTCAAGTCGCCGGAACGCTCTGCCGGTCGGCCGCGATGCGCCGCAGGACGCGCAGCGCGAGATCACGTGCAAGTGATTGGCGCAGCTCGCTCTCCTCGGCGCTCTTGCCGAGCACCTGCGTCTCATCCCAGGTGTAGCTGCGCGTTACGAGCATCGATTCAGGCGCGAGCAGCTCGCTGCCGCCCGCTTCGAGCGAGAACGTGACCGTATAGAACACTTCGTATTCACGCGGCACATTGCGCGCAGACACCGACAGTATCCGCTGCCCATAGCTATCCTCGAGTATCCGCAGCACGGCGCTGGCATCCTGGGGCGATTCGACGACACCCGCGCCGCGCTCGCGCAACGCTTGTCTGAGGCTCTCGTAGAAATCCGAGTATGGATCGTCTGTCTGCAGATACGTTTGAGCCGTCGCCGTCGGCAATTCGCCGTTGCTGCCCTGTAGATGAAAGCCACAGCCGGCAAGCATCCCACCCGCAGCCAGTAAGGCAAGGAGCCCCAGCGAGTGCTTGATTCTGTTGTAGATTACAAAGATCATCCGTTCCAGCCACGCAGACCGCAATTCGCTCTGATCGCCGAGCCCCAGGCAGATCCAGCCGCTTCCGAGGAATTATCGAACAATGTCAGGTTATCCGTTCAAGGAGATCGAGCTCAAGTGGCAACGATACTGGGACGAGAATAAGACATTCAAGACCCCGAATCCCGTCGATCGCTCCAAACCGAAGTACTACGTCCTGGACATGTTCCCGTATCCGAGCGGCGACGGGCTGCACGTGGGCCACCCAGAGGGCTATACGGCATCCGACATCATCGCGCGCTACAAGCGCATGAACGGCTTCAACGTGCTGCACCCGATTGGCTGGGACGCATTCGGCCTTCCGGCTGAGCAATACGCGATTCGCACAGGCACGCACCCGAAAATCACGACCGAGAAGAACATCGAGCGGTTTCGTGAGCAACTCAAATCTCTCGGTTTCTCCTACGACTGGGACCGTGAGATCAACACGACGGATCCGGGCTACTACCGCTGGACACAATGGATCTTCAAGCAGTTCTTCGAGCGGGGCCTGGCGTATCAGGAAGAACTACCGGTCTGGTGGTGCCCAGAGCTCGGTACGACGCTGGCGAATGAGGAAGTCATCGACGGCAAATCGGAGGTCGGCGGCTTTCCATGCGTGCGTCGCCCATTGCGCCAATGGGTCCTGCGGATTACGGAGTACGCGGACGAGCTGCTCGCCGGCCTCGACGACGTCGACTGGCCCGACAGCACGAAGGAAATGCAGCGCAATTGGATCGGGCGCAGCGAAGGTGCCGAGGTCGACTTCCCGATCGTCGGTCATGATGCGCAGCCGATTCGCGTGTTCACGACGCGACCCGATACGCTGTTCGGCGCAACCTATATGGTACTCGCCCCCGAACACGCGCTCGTCGAGCAGATCACGACTGCCGAGCAGCGCGATGCCGTTAATACGTACTGCGAGACCGCCGCGCGCAAGAGCGAGTTCGAGCGCGCCGAGCTACAGAAAACCAAGACGGGCGTGTTCACAGGCGCCTATGCCGTGAACCCTACCAACGAGACGCATATTCCGATTTGGGTCGCCGACTACGTGCTCGCGAGCTACGGCACGGGCGCGATCATGGCTGTACCGGGCCAGGACCAGCGCGACTGGGATTTCGCCGCGGCCTTCGACCTGCCGATCATCCGCACGGTGCAGCCGCCCGACGACTTCGATGGCGAGGCCTTCGTCGGCGAGGGCCCTGCAATCAATAGCGGTTTCCTCGATGGCCTGGACGTCGCGGCTGCGAAGCGCAAGATCATCGCCTGGCTCGAGGACACGGGACGAGGCAAGGCGCGCGTCAACTTCAAGCTGCGCGATTGGTTATTTTCGCGGCAACGCTACTGGGGCGAGCCCTTTCCGATCGTGTTCGTCGATGAGGAGGCAAAGAGTGTCGCAGACACCGAGCTGCCCGTCGCACTCCCCGATGTGCAGGAATTCAAGCCGAGCGGCACGCCCGAAGGCCCGCTCGCCACGGCCGGCGACTGGCTCGAGACGACGGACGCCGAGACCGGCAAGCCGGCGCGCCGCGAGACGAACACCATGCCGCAGTGGGCCGGCTCATGCTGGTATTACCTGCGCTACCTCGATCCCAACAACACCGAGCAACTCGTCGATCCCGAGATAGAGCGCTACTGGATGCCGGTCGATCTCTATGTCGGCGGCGCCGAGCATGCCGTGCTACATCTGCTCTACGCGCGCTTCTGGCACAAATTGCTGCACGACATCGGCGTCGTATCGACACCGGAGCCGTTCAAGCGCCTCGTACACCAGGGCATTGTTCTCGGCGAGCTCGAGTTCACGAAATTCGTCGGTGCAGACGGACAGCCTGTGTCTGCGGAGCACGTCCAGGCCGGGCGGGATGTACGTACGGGTAACCTCGTCACGGCCGAGCGCGCCCCCGAGGAAAACGTCGAGAAATCCGGCGAGCATTTCGTGCTGCGCGAGGACAACTCTGTTCGTGTCGATGCCCGCGCACACAAAATGAGCAAGAGCCGCGGCAACGTCGTGAACCCGGATGAGGTCGTGCAGGCCTACGGTGCCGACGCGTTCAGGCTCTATGAGATGTTTATGGGTCCGCTGGAGCAGGTCAAACCGTGGAACACACGCGGGGTCGAAGGCACGTACCGGTTTCTGAACCGGGTCTGGCGGCTTATTGCGGACGAGGAGCGCTCGGAGCTGAGCGCGAAAATCAGCGACGAGGCGCCGTCGAAGGAGCAACTCATCGCACTGCATAAGACCCTTGCCAAAGTCACCGATGACATTGAAGGATTGCGCTTCAACACCGCGATTGCCTCGCTCATGGAATTCACGAATGCCGCAGTCAGGTGGCCGTCACTGCCCCGAGAGATCGCCAGGCGTTTCGTCGTCATACTCGCCCCGCTGGCGCCGCATATCGCCGAGGAGCTCTGGGCGCGGCTAGGTGCCACAGAGTCGCTGGCCTACGCACCGTGGCCACAGGTAGACCCAGCGTATCTCGAGCGCGACACACTCGAGGTTCCCGTGCAGGTAAACGGCAAAGTCAGAGGCCGCATCGAGATTCCCGCGGATGCGACAGAGGATGAGGTTCTCGACATCGCCCGCGCCGACAGCAACGTCGCACGCCATCTGGGCGATCACGAGATCAAACGTGCGATCTACGTGCCCAGGCGCATCGTGAATTTCGTCGTTGGCCGCTGAACCGCGAGGACGAGTAACGCGATCAACACGACTGCGACGTTTCCCCAGCGCGCATACGGCGTGCTACCCGTGAATCCCTGGACGGCACCTTCGAGCAGGTGCGGCTCGAACTGCGGCGATTGTGCGACGACGCGCCCGCTCGGGTCGATAATTGCCGATATCCCCGTATTCGTTGCCCGCAGCATGTAACGGCCGACCTCCGCGGCGCGGATACGCGCGATATCCAGGTGCTGATGCGGCGCAATCGAGTCGCCGAACCATGCGTCGTTACTGACGTTGACGAGCATCGTCGCCGCCGGCATGTAATGTAGCTGCTCGGCGCCAAACAAATCCTCATAGCAGATCGTCACGGCCAGGCGCTGACCCGCGACGGTCAGCGGAGGCTGGTCAGGCGGACCCGGGCTGATATCGGTGTGCGGCAGGTCCAGGACTCGCATCCAGTTGCGCACGAAGTTCGGCACCGGAAAGTACTCGCCGTACGGCACGAGGTGACGCTTGACGTAGAACTCGTGAGATTCCCCGAGTGCAACGAGCGAATTCTGGATGGCTCCGGTCTCGGGATTCGCGCGCAGGACGCCCGACAGCACCGTACTGCCGTGCTCGGACGCAAGCGCGTTGATTCGGTCGAAATAGTCGACGACGCGATCGTAGACGGCGGGAATCGCCGCTTCGGGCCAGATGATCAGCCTCCTGCCGAGCGCCGCAGTCGTCAGACCCTCGTAGAGCTGGAGCGTCGGTACGAACTGACTCGGCTGCCACTTCAGATCCTGCGACACGGCGCCCTGCGCGAGCGCAACCGTGATGATGTCGCTGTCGGGGCGTGTCCAGCGGTGGCTGGACAAGAACGATGCCGGCAGCCAGACAGCAACGAGGATCGCGACAGCGATCAAGCGTGCCTTGCGTGCACCGATGACGATCGTCGCTATCGCGCCCGCCGTCAGCAGCACGCACCAGCTCATGAGGTAGATACCGCCTATGCTGGCATATCCCATGAGCCAACTGTCGGCCTGGCTGTAGCCGACGGCGAGCCAGCCCATGCCCGAAAAGATCCAGCCGCGCAGCCACTCGGTCAGCACCCACAGCGCCGGCACGGCAGCGAGCCAAGCTTTTGGGCCGTGGCTCGAGAACCAACGCACCGCAATCCACCCCGTCGCCGCCGGGAACAGCGCGAGTATCGCGATGAGCGCCAACATGAGCAGGATGGCCAACAGCGGATGCGCGTTACCGAACCCGTGAATGCTGATATAGAGCCAATACATGCCGACGAGGAAGCTCGCAAAGCCGTAGACATACCCGAGCGTGAACGCCTGACGCGGGGTCGCCTCGGCCCATGTGAGCAGCAGCACTGCCAGGCAGACGGGAGCCAGCGCGAAGAGACTGAACGGCGCGTACGCGAGCGGCATGAGCGCGCCCGCAGCGAGGACGAGAATCAGTTTGACACGCGCCCTGTTCAGCACGAGCGCTCTCGTCAGCCCGAGCTCAAGCGGCCGACGTCCCTTCGACGCGCGCGACTTCCAGCGCATGGATTCGCCGTCGGTCAGCACGCAGAACCTTGAAGCGGAAGCCATCGAACTCGAGGAGCTCTCCACGACGCGGCAGGCGTCCGAGCTCGTGCATGACGAGCCCACCGACCGTATCGTATTCATCGTCGCTGAGCTGCACGGAAAAATGCTCGTTGAAGTCTTCGATACGTGTGAGCGCGAGCACGTTGTAGTGACCCTCGCCAAGGTCCTGGATCTGCTCGGCCGCCTCAGGGTCGTGCTCGTCGCCGATATCACCGACGATCTGCTCGATGACGTCCTCGATCGTCGCAAGCCCGGCAACGCCACCGTACTCGTCGACGACGATCGCCATGTGATTGCGGCTCTCCCGGAACTGCGTCAGCAGTGCATTGAGCCGCTTGCTCTCAGGGATGAACACGGGTGGCCTCAAGAGATCGTCGACGATCAGCCGCTCGGAGTCCTTATGCTCGCCAAAACGCCGCAGCAAGTCCTTGGCCAGCAGAATGCCGATGACCTCGTCGCGATCCTCGCCGATGACCGGAAAGCGCGAGTGGCCGGAGTCCATGATCGTCTTGAGCAGGACCTCGGGCGGCTCGTCGAGATCGAGCACGACCATGTGCGAGCGCGGGATCATGATGTCCCTGACCTGCGTCTCGGAGACCTCGAGCACACCTTTGAGCATTGTGTACTCGTCGCCCGCGAGCAGGCCACGATCGCGGCATTCGGTCAGAAACTCGATGATGCCCGGGCGCCCGCGGGGCTCGTCACCGCGTAGGGGAAACAGGCGCATCCACCAGCCGGATTTACTGGTAGCGTCGGTACTAGGAGGTTTATCTTCAGACATCGACCGCACCTATCTTGCAGCCCCGCTGGGCCGCTTGCAAGCTACCGGTAGGGGTCGTTGAAGCCGAGATCGGCCAAGAGGGCCGCTTCGTGGCGCTCCATGGCCTCGGCACCAGCTTCGCTGTCATGCTCGAAACCGAGCAGATGCAGTACGCCGTGAATAGCGATGTGCGCCCAGTGGGCATCGATTGGTTTGCCTTGCTCGACGGCCTCGCGCGCGACGACGGGGGCGCAGATCACGATATCGCCGAGGAGCAGTGGCTCCGGCCCGCTCACGGGATCCGGCCCGGCAAACGCGAGCACATTCGTCGGTCCGGCGCGTCCGCGGTAGCGTTCATTGAGTGCTGCGCTTTCGGCTTCGCCCACGATGCGGATGGAAATCTCACGGCAGGCCGCGGCGGCGAGGGCGCTTTGGACCCAACCGCTGATCTCGACCGCGCCCGGCACCGGCTCGAAGCCCGAGACGTCCTCGACATGGACGTCCGGCGCAGCCGACGCGTCGTTACTCCGGCTGCTCACCTTGACGCGCTTCGCGAACGCGCTGCTCCTCGCGCGCATAGGCCTCGACGATCTTCTGTACGAGCGGATGACGCACGACATCGTTCGGCCCGAAGTGGATGAACTCGATCCCGGCCACGCCCTGCAGAACACGCATGACGTGCTTGAGGCCAGACTCCTTACCACGCGGCAAGTCGGTCTGCGTCACATCGCCCGTCACAACGGCGTGTGAGCCGAAGCCGGTACGCGTCAGGAACATTTTCATCTGCTCGATCGTCGTATTTTGGGCCTCGTCGAGAATCACGAACGACTCATTGAGCGTGCGCCCACGCATGAATGCGAGCGGCGCGATTTCGATGATATGCCTCTCGATGAGTCGGCCGACGCGCTCGAACCCGAGCATCTCGTAGAGCGCGTCGTACATCGGGCGCAGATAGGGATCGACCTTTTGCGACATGTCGCCGGGTAAAAACCCGAGTTTCTCACCAGCCTCGACGGCCGGGCGTACGAGCACGATTCGCCGCACGCTGTCCGTGTCGAGTGCCTCTACGGCAGCAGCGACGGCGAGGTAGGTCTTACCCGTACCCGCCGGACCGATACCGAATGTCAGATCTTGCTCACGCATCGCGCGTGCATAGGCGAGCTGATTCGTGCCGCGCGCGCGCACGTCGCGGCGGCGTGTATGGATGATCGTGCCCGACGACGGCTGCGGCGCTTCGAGTCGCGCGTGCTCCTGCAGGCTCATATGCACGCGCTCCGGGTCGAGATCCTCTTTCTCGGTCAACGCATATAGCTCCTCGAGCACGCGCCGGCCAGCCTCGGTGCCGTCGGCGGAACCCGTGAGCTCGAAATGGCTGCCGCGGTTCTTGATCTGAATCGCGAGGCGTTGCTCGATCTGGCGCAGATGCGCGTCTATCTGGCCGCACAGATTGGCCATGCGTTGAGAATCCGCGGGTACGAGATCGAGCTCGACGAAGCCGTCGCTCGGTCTGGCGTCAGGCAACGGATTGCTCCTGGTTCGGCGCCGTGAGCCGGCCGCGCAGGGAATGCGGTAGCGCCGCAGCGATATGGACGTCGACAATCTGACCGATGAGCCGCGCGTCGCCCGGGAAGTTGACCCAGCGATTGTTCTGGGTACGGCCCGAGACCTCGACACTCGATTTTTTCGACAGGCGCTCGACGAGCACGGGCTCGATCTTGCCGACCATTGCTGTGCTTATCGCGCTCGCTTGCGAGTCGATGAGCGCCTGCAAATCGGCGAGCCTGCGCTGCTTGATCTCGCGCGGCGTCGGATCGTCCAAGGCAGCGGCCGGCGTGCCCGGCCGGGCACTGTAGATGAAACTGAAGGACTGGTCGAAACCGACGGCGCGAATGAGCTCGAGCGTCGCTTCGAAATCGGCTTCCTCCTCACCGGGGTAACCGACGATGAAGTCCGAGGAGATCGAAAGATCTGGGTTCACAGCGCGCAACTTTTCGATCTTCGCGAGATATTCGGCGACGGTGTGGCCGCGCTTCATGAGCCTGAGAACGCGGTCGGAGCCGCTCTGGACGGGCAAATGCAGATAGTTGCCCAGCTTCGGGATGGCGCCGTGCGCCTCGATGAGGGCATCTGTGAACTCCACGGGATGGGAGGTGGTGTAGCGCAGTCGCTCGATGCCGTCTATCGCTGCGACATAGTGCAGCAACGTCGCGAAATCCGCCGTCCCACCATCGTGCACGGGACCTCGATAGGCGTTCACGTTCTGCCCGAGCAGCGTGACCTCTTTGACGCCCTGCTCCGCGAGCACCGCGACCTCGGCGATGACGTCATCGAGCGGACGGCTGACCTCCTCACCACGCGTATATGGCACAACGCAAAACGTACAGTACTTGCTGCAGCCCTCCATGATGGAGACGAACGCCGTGCAACTCGACGCACGCGGCAGCGGCAGCTCGTCGAACTTCTCGATCTCTGGGAAGCTCACATCGACGACACCGGGCTTGCCCGATCGGACCTCGGCGATCATCGCCGGCAAGCGGTGCAGCGTCTGAGGACCGAAGACGACGTCGACAAACGGTGCGCGGCGAAGAATGGCTGCGCCTTCCTGGCTGGCGACGCAACCGCCGACACCGATGATGGTCTCGGGATGCTCGGCCTTGAACGCCTTCCACCGCCCGAGCTGCGAGAACACTTTCTCTTGCGCCTTCTCGCGCACGGAGCACGTGTTCAGCAACAGAATACCTGCCTGATCGGGGGTATCCACGAGCTCGGCGCCGAGCGACTCGCCGAGCACCTCGGCAATTTTCTCCGAGTCATACTCGTTCATCTGACAGCCGTGCGTCGCGACGAAAAGCCTGTTATTCATCGCAGGACTCGAAGCCGTTGGGCGCCGACCGGATCGGATCGCTTACACCAGCGTAGACGGCCGCCGCCGTAACGCGCGGGACCGCAATCAGAATGGAATGTCGTCGTCAAACTCACCACTACCGCTGGGCGGGCCCGCCGGCGCGGTCGCCGCATTGGACTGGGCCGGCGCACCGCTGCCCGGCCGGCCGCCGAGCATCTGCATCTCGTTGGCGATGACCTCGGTGGACCAACGATCGTTGCCGTCCTTGTCTTGCCATTTGCGAGTACGGAGCTTGCCCTCGATATAAACCTGAGAGCCCTTGCGCAGGTACTCGGCTGCAATCTCGGCAAGGCGGCCGAAAAATGCCACGGTATGCCATTCCGTCCGCTCCTGCTGGTCGCCCGTGTTTTTATCTTTCCAGGACTCGCTCGTTGCGACCCGAATATTCGTCACGGCGCCGCCGCTCGGCATGTAGCGCGTTTCCGGGTCTGCACCGAGATTACCGACGAGAATGACCTTATTGATGCCCCTTGCCATGCTTGCTCCTTGAGTCTTCGTGCCGCGCCCGTCTGCCGAACGTGGGCCGGCTATTGTACGCCGTGACCCCGGCGATGGCACCCGGATAACTCGCGCGTGCGGGCAGAATGAGGCGTTCGAGAACCGCCCAGCTGATCACCCGGGCCCGCTTTGCGCTGCGCTTCTGGCGCAGCGTATAGTAGAACGTTGGCTTTCATTTGGGTCCAGACGGTGTCGATTCGCACAATCCAGATTCGCGGCGCACGCACGCACAATCTCAAGAATCTCGACCTGGATCTACCCAGGGACCGGCTCATCGTGTTCACGGGCTTATCGGGCTCGGGAAAGTCCTCGCTGGCCTTCGATACGCTCTATGCAGAGGGGCAGCGGCGCTACGTCGAGTCTCTATCGTCCTATGCACGCCAATTCCTGTCGATGATGGAGAAACCCGAGGTCGACCACATCGAGGGACTCTCGCCTGCGATCTCGATCGAGCAGAAATCGACCTCCCACAACCCGCGCTCGACCGTGGGCACGGTGACGGAGATCTACGACTACCTGCGGCTACTCTATGCGCGCGCTGGAATCCCGCGTTGCCCCGAGCACGGCACGGCGCTCGATGCCCAGACCGTCTCACAAATGGTCGATCAGGTTCTGGCGCTCGAGGAAGGCACGCGAATCATGTTGCTGGCCCCGGTCATCGTCGGCCGCAAGGGCGAGCACCTGCAGATCATCAATAGCTTGAAAGCCCAGGGCTTCGTCCGCGTGCGTATCGACGGTGAGATCGTCGAGCTCGACGACGTGCCGGCTCTCGACAAGCGCCGCAAACACGACATCGAGGTCATCGTCGACCGGCTGCGTGTCCGGGCCGATCTCAGGCTGCGGCTCGCCGAGTCCTTCGAGACTTCGCTCGCGCTCGCCAACGGCATCGTGCATGTCGTCGACATCGATGCATCCGAGCAGAAACCGCTCGTGTTTTCCGACCGTTTCGCGTGCTCGATCTGCGGCTATAGTCTCGCCGAACTCGAGCCGCGGCTATTCTCATTCAACAACCCGACCGGCGCTTGCTCCGATTGCGACGGCCTCGGCGTAAAACGCTTCTTCGACATCCAGCGCGTCGTTGCGCACCCGAGTCTATCGCTGGCGGGCGGCGCCGTCAGAGGTTGGGACCGGCGCAACCCCTACTACTATCAGCTCATTCAGTCCCTGGCCGAGCACTACGGCTTCGATATCGAGGCGCCGTTCGACTCACTGCCCGAGAGGATCAGAGACATCATTCTCTACGGCAGCAACAAGGAGCGTATCGAGTTTCACTACACGAATGCCAAGGGCAGCCGAAGCCGCTGGAAACACGCGTTCGAGGGCATCGTCCCAAACATGGAGCGGCGCTACAAAGAAACTGATTCGAACGCTGTGCGTGAGGAACTGGGCAAATATCAGAGCATGCAGGCGTGTACCGGCTGTGGCGGCGCGCGGCTCAACGAGGCTGCGCGCCACGTATTCATAGGGTCGACGAGCCTGCCGCAGCTCTCGGGCCTCGACGTCGAGGCGGCCTTCGCATTCTTCACCGATCTCAAGCTCGAGGGTTGGCGCGGGGAAATTGCGGAGAAAATCGTCAAGGAAATTAAGGATCGGCTGAAATTTCTTGCGGACGTCGGCCTCAACTACCTGACGCTCGACCGCAGCGCCGAGACCCTGTCGGGCGGTGAGGCACAGCGCATCCGGCTTGCGAGCCAAATCGGCTCGGGTCTCGTGGGCGTCATGTACATTCTGGACGAGCCGTCGATCGGTCTGCACCAACGGGATCACCGGCGCTTGCTCGATACGCTCGTGCGGCTGCGCGATCTCGGCAACACGGTCATTATTGTCGAGCACGATGCCGAGTCGATTCTCGCAGCCGATCACGTCGTCGACCTCGGACCGGGAGCGGGCGTGCACGGCGGGCAGATCGTCGCAGCCGGAACGCCCGACGAAATCAAAGCAAGCGCAGCTTCGCTAACGGGTCAGTATCTGAGTGGGCAAAAACGCATCCCGTTGCCGCCGACGCGCCGCGAGCCCGATCCGCAAACCATGCTCGAGATCCGCGGTGCATGCGGCAACAACCTCAAGGGCATCGACGTCGACGTGCCGATCGGCCTCATGACCTGTGTCACCGGTGTCTCGGGTTCCGGCAAGAGTACGCTCATCAACGACACGCTCTACCGGCTCGTCGCCGAGAAGCTCAACCGTATGCCTTACTATCCCGCCGGGTTCCGCGAGGCCGGCGGCCTGGAGCACATCGACCGAGTCATCGAGATCAGCCAGGCGCCGATCGGCCGCACGCCGCGCTCCAACCCAGCAACCTACACCGGCTTGTTCACGCCGATCCGCGATCTGTTTGCGGCGACGCAGGAGTCACGCTCTCGTGGTTACTCGCCCGGCCGGTTCAGTTTCAACGTCAAGGGCGGGCGCTGTGAAAGCTGCCAGGGGGACGGCGTCATCAAGGTCGAGATGCATTTTCTGCCCGACGTCTACGTCGCTTGTGACCTCTGCAAGGGCCGACGCTACAACCGCGAGACGCTGGATATCCGTTACAAGGGCAAGAATATTCACGACATCTTGCAGATGACTATCGAGGATGCGCTCGAATTCTTTCGCAACGTGCCTGTGATCGCACGCAAGCTAGAGACGCTGCGTGCGGTCGGCTTAAGCTATATCCAGCTGGGCCAAAACGCTACGACGCTCTCCGGCGGCGAAGCCCAGCGAGTCAAGCTCGCGAAGGAACTCTCCAAGCGCGCAACGGGATCGACACTCTACGTGCTCGACGAGCCGACAACGGGCCTGCACTTTCACGACATCGCCCAGCTCTTGAGTGTCCTCTACAAGCTACGCGACCAGGGCAACACGATCGTGGTCATCGAGCACAATCTCGAAGTCATCAAAGCTGCAGACTGGATTATCGATCTGGGCCCGGAGGGCGGCGCCGGCGGTGGCAGGGTCGTCGCAAGCGGACCGCCCGAAGCCATCGTCGCTGCGCACGGCTCACATACGGGCGAATGCCTGCGCGGGGTGCTCGACGCGCCTGCGCGAGATCGGCCTAAGGCCGGCGCAAGGTAGCGCCGCGATTGCTGGCGAAGCCTTAGCGCAGATCGGTGAGCGAACGAATACCCACGGCCTTGCGGATCTCGGCCATGTACGGCTCGCTGATCGCGCGAGCCTTCTCGGCACCCTGCTGCAGAACGCTCTCGACGTGATCGGGCGCGGCGAGAAGGCGCGCGTATTCCTGGCGCATTTCCTTGAGGTGATCGTTGATGTACTCGAACAGGAGCTGCTTCATCTCACCCCAACCGATGCCCTCGGCATATCGCTCGCGTATGGCCGCAGTCTCCGCATCGGTTGCGAACGCCCGATAAATTGCGAATAGCGTGCTGTCATCGGGATCCTTCGGCTCGCCGGGTTCCTGTGAGTTTGTCTTGATCTTCATGATGAGCTTGCGCAGCTTCTTTTCTTCGATGAACAGGGGAATGGTGTTGTCGTAGCTTTTCGACATCTTGCGACCGTCGAGGCCCGGCAGAACCGCGACACCCTCACCGATCTGCGCCTCGGGCAGCACGAACGTCTCGCCGAAGTGGTGGTTGAACCGCGCGGCGATGTCACGCGCCATTTCGACGTGCTGAATCTGGTCCTTGCCGACGGGTACTTTATCGGCCTTGAAGATCAGAATGTCGGCTGCCATGAGGATCGGATAGCAAAATAGGCCCATCGTGATGCCCTGATCGGGATCACGGTTACCGCGTGCCTCGTTTTCGTCCACGGCGGCCTTGTAGGCATGGGCCCGGTTCATGAGCCCCTTGGCCGTCATGCAGGTCAAGATCCAGGCGAGCTCCGGAATCTCCAGAACGTCCGACTGGCGGTAGAAGACGCTCTCGGGATTGAGTCCGGCGGCGAGCCAGCTGGCGGCGATCTCGAGCGTCGAGCGAGCGACCTGATCCGGATCCGACCCCTTGACGAGCGAGTGGTAGTCGGCAAGGAAGTAGTAGGTGCCGCCGACGTCCTCGCGCCAGCTCGCCGCGACGGCCGGGCGGATTGCACCGACATAGTTACCGATGTGCGGCGCACCCGTCGTCGTGATGCCTGTCAGTACGATTTCCATAGATACCAATCGCCTAGTGGCCCGCTAATAGCCAGCCGCGTGGCCGTCCTTGCGCGACTCCGACGCGGCGAAGTATGTCTGCTGCACCGCGTCCCACTGAATCGCCTGGTAGCCGCCGAAGCCGTCGCGCGCGCGCTCGACCGTGTGACCGCGCCGCTCGAGCTCCTCGACGACGTCAGCGTCGTAGTCCGACTCGAGCAGAACCGTGCCGCCGTCCTGCATTCTAGCGCCTGCCGGATCGCTCGAGCCTTCGTGACGCGAGCGCGGCGCGTCGCCGGCTTCCTGGACGTTCAAACCGAAATCGATGAGGTTGACGAGTATCTGCACGTGCCCCTGCGGCTGCATGTCGGCGCCCATGACACCGAAGCTCATGAGCGGCTCGCCGTCCTGCGTGACGAACGCGGGGATGATCGTGTGGAACGGTCGCTTGCCCGGAGCATAGACGTTGGGATGATCGGGATCCAGGCTGAACAGCTCGCCGCGATCCTGAAAACCGAAACCGAGATCCGGCACGGCGAGCCCCGAGCCGAAGCCGCGGAAATTGCTCTGGATCAACGAGACCATGTTGCCGTCGGCATCCGCCGTCGTGAGATAGCAGGTATCGCCGACGCCGAGGATCTCGGGCTCACCGTAGCCGATATCGAGCGAGGCCTTGTCAGGGTCCAGCAGGCGGCGCCGCTGCTCCGCGTAGGCCTTCGAGATCAGTTGCTCGACCGGCACCTCCACGAAGCGCGGGTCGGCATAGAAACGTGCACGGTCCTCGAACGCGAGCTTCTTCGCCTCGATGAGCGTGTGCAGATAGTCGGGATGCTGCGGCCCCCACGCTGCCAGATCGTAGGCTTCGAGCACATTGAGCATCTGCAGGACCGTGATGCCCTGATTATTCGGCGGAATTTCCCAGACGTCATAGCCGCGGTAGTTCGTCGACACGGGATCGACCCATTCGGAGCGATGCGCCGCGAGATCGTCTTCGCTGAGGTAGCCGCCGTTCGCATCCATGAACTCGTGAATGCGCCGCGCCACTTGGCCCTCGTAGAAGCCGGCCCGGCCGAGTTCAGCGATCGTGCGATAGGTTTCCGCGAGATACGGATTGGCGAACGTCTCACCCGCGAGCGGCGCGCGCCCACCCGGCATGTAGAGATCCGCGAAACCCGGGTAGTCCTTGAACAGCTCCGCGTCCTGCGCCCAGTAGCCGGCGATGATCTCGGTGACCGGAAACCCTTGCTCCGCGTAACCGATCGCCGGCGCGAGCACATCAGTCATGGGCAGACGGCCGAAGGCTTCGTGCAGCGTGAACCAGCCGTCGACGGCGCCCGGCACACTGACCGATAGCGGCCCGTGCGCGGGAATCCGCTCGAGCCCCATCGCGTGCAGGGCATCGAGCGTCAGGCTCTGCGGCGAGCACCCGCTGCCGTTGAGGCCGCGGAGCTCGCGCTGCTGGGCATCCCAGACGATCGCGAACAGGTCCCCGCCGATACCGGAGCCCGTCGGCTCGACGAGCCCAAGAACGGCATTCGCCCCGATGGCAGCATCCATGGCCGACCCCCCCTGCCGGAGAATCGCCACAGCCGTCTGCGTCGCGAGCGGGTGGCTCGTCGCGGCCATGCCATTCTTGGCGGCGACGACCGAGCGGGTAGCGAAATATTGTCCGAAAGGTCTATCCATGGCTGTTGCGTCCCGTTCGAAATTCGTTGACCACGGCCCTGAAGGCTCACACAGAACGCCGGTCTCGGAGTGAGCGCAGACACGATGAACTTGGTGCCTGCGTATTGGGCGCCCTATTATTCACGAGATTGGACGGGCTGTTAACTGCCCGCGCAGCCGGGGAGACCCTTTGAACCACGACGAAGCACTCGATGACCTCTATCCCGCGCACCTGAAGGAATGGGCTGCGCGCTTCGAGGCCGCGCTCGAGGCGACGGGCTTTGACAGCGCCGTGATTCTCGCGGGCAGCGAGCAGGCCATATTCCGCGACGACAACACCTATCCGTTCGTTGCCGAGCCATACTTCAAGGCGTGGGTGCCACTGAGCCATCACCCCGACTCGGCCATCCATTTCGTCCCCGGGCAACGTCCGCGGCTCATCTATTTTCAACACACGGGATTCTGGCATGCGCCTCCGGAACCGCCTGCAGGAACCTGGCTCGAGTACTTCGAGCTCGAGTGCATCGACAAACTCGCCGCCCATACGGCTGCGCTGGGCACGCTAACGGGACGCGTTGCCGCGATTGGGCCGCCGCATGACGAACTAGGCGGTGCGATGATTTGGAATGACGCCACCCTGCTTGCAGCGCTCGACTTTCGTCGCGCATACAAAACCAGCTACGAAATAGCCTGCATGGCTGAAGCCAACGCGATCGCCGCGAGAGGCCACGTCGCGGCGCGGCAAGCTTATGAGAACGATGCTTCCGAGTTCATGATCCATCAGGCCTACTGCGATGCAACCGCCCAGCGCGAAACCGAGCTGCCCTACCTCAATATCGTTGCGCTCAACGAGCATGCAGCCGTGCTGCACTATCAGCACCTAGCGCATACGCAACCGCGGACACCGAGCTCTTTCCTGATTGACGCGGGCGCGAGCTGTAACGGCTATGCTTCTGATGTTACACGTACTTACAGCCGTGACTCGAGTGCGATGCAGGCGCTCATCGATTCGGTCGATGCCTTGCAGCAGGAGATTTGCAGCAGAGTCGAAGCTGGACTCGATTTCGTCGCGCTCAACGAGACAGCCCACGCGCTGCTCGCGGAAGTCCTTCACACGCACGGCTTGATTCGATGCACGGCCGAGGAAGCGCAGGCGCGAGGCATCACGCGCACATTTTTACCGCATGGGCTCGGTCACCTGCTCGGCCTGCAGGTACACGATGCCGGCGGCCATATGGCCGGAGCCGATGGCAGTAGGCGCGAGCCGCCGCTCGCGCATCCGATGCTGCGCCTGACACGCACGCTCGAACCCGGCTTCGTCGTCACGATCGAGCCGGGCTTGTACTTCATTCCGTCGCTACTCGAAGCATTACGCGCAAGCGAGCACACCGATGCGATCGACTGGCGCGAGGTCGATGCGCTGTCACGTTTCGGCGGCATCCGCATCGAGGACGACGTGCTCGTGACCGAGAGCGGCCCGCGCAACCTTTCGCGACCAGCGCTAGAGCGTGCGTGCGTTTGATGTAGTGGCCACCCGACCGTTAACATGTCGGGCTGGGAACCTCGACCATGTCACATAGAACCGAAAATCTTCCTGAACTGAGCGGACTGGCGCACGTCGTCCGCGAGCTTCGCTATCACGAAGCATCGCGCCAACTGCTCGCGTTCGTGCTCATCGCGTGGTTCGCTGCTGTCGGAATTGCGAATCCGCTGAGCTTGATCGTCGGTGGCATCGTCGTGCTGATCGGCACGGCTGCCCGAGTCTATGCGAGCGGCTATATATTAAAGAATAAGCAGCTCGCGACGAGCGGTCCCTACGGACTCGTTCGGCACCCGCTGTACACGGGTAACATATTGATAATAATTGGTTTTTCTATATGTTCGGCGGCCTGGTGGACTGCGCTCGTGGCACTGTTCTTCTTCTGGTTTTACTATCCGACCGCGATCGAGTACGAGGACAGAAAGCTGCGTGGAATTTTCGGCGAACGCTGGGAGGCGTGGGCGGCTGACGTACCTGCACTCATGCCGCGCCTTGCCGGTACCGCCAGCCTTGTCCACGACGAAGCCAGTTGGTCATTTAAGAAAAGCTGCAAACAGAACGGCGAGCCGTTCATCGTGGCCTACATCATCTTCTGGCTCGCGTATCTCGCATGGCCGCTGATCTGAGCGGCGATACCGCAGCGCAAAGCTCCGCGGACGACAAGCTCGAGCAGTTCCAAGCGTGGCTGGCCGCAGCGCCGACCGATGCCGGCGTGCCGCTCGGCAAGGGTTACCAAGCCGCTACCGTGCTCTACGAATCGCCGTACGGCAACTTCGTCGTCAAGAAGGCCTCCGGCATTTGGCCGTGGCGCTCCATCGGTGAAGCGGCAATTCGACGCGAGCACAGAATCTATTCGATCATCGACGGCGTTCGCGGCATCCCGCAGTGCCTCGGGCTCATCGACGGGCGGACGCTCGTGCTCGAGCACATCGAGGGCAGGACATTCCGTCGGGGGGAGCAACAGCTCGAAGATTGGGACACTTTCTTCGTCAAGTTGCTCGATACGTTACGCAGTATCCATGCGCGTGGTGTCGCTCACGGCGATTTGAAACGCAAAGACAATCTGCTCATAGGCGCAGGCGAGCAGCCTTATATTGTCGATTTTGGTGTCGCGAGTATCGAGAAACACGCGATGGCTCCGTGGTCAAATATGATCTACCGGTGGATGCGCCAGTACGACTACAACGCGTGGGTCAAGCTCAAATATCGGCGTGAGACCGACAACCTACCTCCCGAGGATGCGGCGCTCTACAATCCTACGGCGACCGAGCGCGTCGCAAGAAGAATCCGTAAGATCTGGCACCGGCTCACGCTGCGGCGGCTGCGCCGCAGGCGCTGGCCGCGTCAGTCCTGAGCTGCTGTTCCCTTACAAGGATCCCGAGACGACCCGTCCGCCGACAATCGTCGCCACCGGCAAGATGTCTTTGATCTCCTCGACCGGCACGGTCAAGTAGTCCCCGTCTAACACGAGCATATCGGCGAGTAAGCCCGGCTCAATCGCACCGAGGTTGCTCTCTTGGAACATCAGGTACGCATTGGAACGCGTGTGTGCGATGAGCGCTTCCTCGCGAGTCAGTGTCTGGCGCAGAACTTGGTCGCCGTTCAACGCCCGGCCCGTCACGGCCCACCACAGAGTAATGAAGGGATTAATCTGGGCGGCCTTCGTGCCGTCCGTACCGAGCCCCCAGGGAATACCGCTTGCCTCGATCATGCGCAGCGGCGGCACATCGAGACCGGCGTCGCCCATCTCCTCGAGCAACCGGTAGCGTCGCGGCTGCGCAGTCACAGAGATGCTGCGCATCTGCAGGTTCATGCCGAGATGACGCATACGCTCGATCTGCTCCCGGCCCACGAGATCCGCATGTGTGATCGACCAGCGCAGCTGTCGCAAAGGATACTCGGCATTAATCTCTTCCATGACATCCAGCAGGAGGTCAATCGTTTCCGGCTGCGAGGCATGTGTTTGCACGGACCAGCCGCCCTCGGCTGCGGCTGTGAGGATCCGCTTACCTGCGTCTAGATCTTGCGCCACGGGCCTTCTAGGCTCGAACAAACTATCCCAGTGGAACGGCGCGTAATAAATCTCACCAACGGCGAGCAGGTCCATGACGTGATCGCCCTGGAACGGACGTGATGCCTCGATCTCGGCGACAACCTGGGCTGCGGCTTCTTGCGTATTCGGCGCGCCACCGGCGAGCGTGTGGAACATGCGCACGGTGAGACCCTCAGTGTCCGCCATCCCGCGCAGGCGCGCGTAGCTCTCGCCTTGGATACCGACCCCGCCGGGATCGTAAATGCTCGTCAAACCGATCCCATTGAGATACGTCAGCGCCTCTCTGATCGCCTCCGCTTGCTTATCGGCCGTCACCTCAGGAAAGCCGTCGATCGCAAGACGGATCATCGCCATGCCGCCGTCAAGCCGCCCTGTCGCCCGGCCTGCCTCATCACGCACGACGTGCGCAGCAAGCCCTGTCACCGCATCACGCTGCGCGCGCGTCGCGACGACCGGAATATCCATAGCATCGAACCAGGGCGTATTCGCGAACGCATGATCATAGGTCGATTGAATGAACGCCGGCCTGCCAGGCGATATCTCGTCCAGTTCCTCGAGCGTGAAGTCCGCGCGATTGCCGATAAACTGCGCCTCGGTCCAACCGCCGAGCGACATGAGCCACTCGCCGGCCGGGAGTGAGTCGGCCTTGGCCTCGAGCCGCGCCAGGGCTTCGAGCCGATTCGTGACACCGTCGAGTCGCGCTTCGTTTGGCCAGTACTCCGTCGCACGAATAATGTGATTGTGATTATCGATGAGTCCGGGGATTACCGTGCGTCCGTCGAGATCGACGACGGTCGTTCCAGAACCGGCTAGCGCGCGGATCTCAGCGTCCGTGCCCACGGCGACAATACGCTCGCCGCCAATCGCCACGGCTTCCTGAATCGAAAACAAATCATCGACAGTGACGATCTTGCCGTTCAATAAGATCGTGTCAGGCACCTGTTGAGCGATCAGACTCACTGGGCCCGTCAAGACCATTAAGAAGAATAGAATTCGCGTGTTTGTCGCCATCGTAAGTCCCTTGGATGCAAATCTGTGCCTATTGTAATCGCCGTCTCGCGCGGCCCGATGCACCCCGCGCACCCTAGTTCTCGAGCGGCACGCAGTCGTAGCGCGCGATCGTATCGCCGAGTGCGAGCCAGTAACCCCTGAGGGCCGCTGGACGCGTAAACGTCGGCGGGTCCGTCACCGTGACTTCGAAGTCGAGTCGAGTCTGATCCTCGCTCAACGAGAACCGCTCGACGATCTGGGCTTCCTCGCTCAACGGCGTACCGGCATTGTCGAAGTACGGCCAGTTGAGGCGTGTCGTGCGAACGACGAGATCGCCGTCCTCCCAGGAACCGACGGAGTAGCCGAAGCGTGACCGCGGCGCATCGTCCGGCGGTGCG
>Ga0224512_10000420_pt1 | contig 45314 bp, 43 predicted proteins | sample SF_May12_sed_USG_4_FD_169103 | JGI IMG/M metagenome (GOLD analysis project Ga0224512, IMG submission 169103) | Sediment microbial communities from San Francisco Bay, California, United States - SF_May12_sed_USGS_13 | ecosystem: Environmental > Aquatic > Marine > Sediment | place: USA... | reverse complement strand
TGTCGTTCTCGCCCTGGTCGGACCACCAGATGGTGTCGCGGGTGGTATCGTCGCGCACCAGGTACTTGTCCTTCGGCGAGCGCCCGGTAAAAACCCCGGTGTCGACGGAAATGGCGCCGGACCCGGTCAGCTTGCCGACCTCGAAGCCCTCGAGATTAGCCGCGGTTTCTTCCGCGAACAGGATGTCGTAGCTCGGGTTGTACACGATTTCCGAGGTATTGCTAATGCCGTAAGGCGTCAGATCGGGGGTGGTTGTCATATTTTTTTTGGCCAGTTCAGCGGGGTTAGTCATGCCCGGGATGCTCGATAATATGCGAATCGGCGAGTATATAAGAATACCCATTTCACAAAAAGCTCCAGTTCACCATTAACTCGATCTTTTTTAGCCGCGGATGATGTTGGGGCAGGTGATCAGCGTTGCGGCCTGCCGCTGAATCGCGGCCACCGGTTGCGGATGCGAATGACCCAGCGACGCTACCGCGATGCCGGCGGCAAGGTCGATGTATTCCCGGCCGTTTTCATCGTAAAGCAGGGCGCCCTGGCCGCGCAGATAGGACGTTCGCCCATGCTATCCCCCATATATGTTGCCGCCAGGCCAAGTATTTTATGCGCTTGCCGGCCAGGCACACGAGCGCGTATTTTGAGCGAAGTGTTAAACTGTCACGATGACTGGCGGAGGTACCGACATGGCGGATCTGGATAGTTCGAAAAGGCGCTCGATGCTACTAGCCGCGCTGGCCGTTCTGACGGCGAACCAGCGCAGCGCGCAGGGAGCCGTTGCGGAAACGATTACCCAGCCCGAAACGCGCGACGACATGTCATTCGTGGCTGTTGCGTTCGCGATGCAACGACGCGCGCTCGACAGTGGCGACCAGGGCTACGGCGCGATCGTGGTTCGAAACGGCGTCATCGTCGGGCAGGCGCCGAGCCGGGTTGTCGTCAGGCAAGACCCAACCGCGCACGCGGAGATGGAGGCGATTCGCGATGCCGCGCGCCGTCTCGGCAGCCGCGACCTGGGCGGCTGCACCTTGTACTCGTCTTCCCCGGCCTGCCCGATGTGCGAGGCCGCGGCATACTGGTCCGGTATCGAGCGCATGGTGTATGGAAAAGCGGCCCGCGACGGCGGCAGTCCGGGGCTCTGCGGCTAGCGCTGAGCGACTGGCTTGCGGGCTATCCGAGCTGGTCGCCGGTTAACCGTTAGAGGATGCCGCCGCCGCAGGCCTTGTTGGCGATCACGGTTGGTGACGCAAAGTACTGTCCTGTCTGTGCGATTCTAATCGCGGCAAAGATAACATGTTAAGATGGCGCGCTCGAGATATCATGGCCGTGCCCCGTGAGCGCAACGCTGGTAATCCAGTCGCAACGTATACCCTTACCCTTCACCTGGCTGCAGGCCTGCCTGGACTCGGTCGCCGATTGGGCCGGGCTTAACGGTTACGAGTATCGCTTCCTGGGAGACGAGATTTTCGACCAGGTGGTGCCGACGCTGCTGCAAAAGGCTGGTGGACGAGGCGTGATTGCCACCGATCTGGCACGCCTCTCGCTGCTGCGGCAGGGCCTTGATCAGGGTTTCGACCGCGTGGTCTGGTGCGACGCCGATTTCCTGGTATTCAGGCCGGAGGCATTCGTGCTGCCGCCGGCGGCTTTTGCGCTGGGAAGGGAAGTCTGGGTGCAGCTCGAACAGGGCGGCCGGCCGCGAGCATACCCGAAAGTCCACAATGCATTGCTGATGTTCCAGCGCGGCAACCATTTTCTCGAATTCTATGCCGATACCGCGGAGCGCCTGGTCAGGTTGCAGCAGGGCGGCATGCCGCCGCAGTTCGTCGGTCCGAAGCTGTTAACCGCGCTGCACAATATCGCCCGGTTTCCGGTAATGGAAATCGCCGGGATGCTGAGTCCATGCGTCATGCGTGACATCCTGAACGGGGGTGGCGCCGCGCTCGAGTTGTTCCTGAAAAAGTCCCCGGCGGCGCTCGCCGGCGCGAACCTGAGCGCTTCGCTGACCGCGCGCGAGGGATTTGGCGAGGCGGAGATGGAGACGCTGATCCGAAAATTGCTGGTTGATGGTTTGTAGTTCGTCGCCTTCCTGCGAAGGGGTCAGGGCAGGTTTTTCGTCAGCCTCGCGGCGCAGTTCGAAGTTTTCGCGGAAAAAACTGGTCTGATCCCGGAGGACTGGATCCCGCAGGCCACTGGTCCTAAAGAAGGAACCACGACGACGGTCAATCCAGGCGCGGTATGGGTAGCTCGAAGCCGTAGGATTCCTCGATTAGCCTGGCGGTCTCGATCAGGATTTCGTCGTTGAGGTGCCGACCCACCAGCTGCGCGCCTATCGGCAGGCCGGCAGAGTGCAGACCGCAGGGCAGTGTGATCGCCGGGTGCCCGGTCATGTTGAAAAACGACGTGTAACGCGTGATCGCGTTTCCGGCGGGCTCGGTGTGGCCATCGGTTGTCAGCTCGACCGCGCCGATAGGCGGCGCGATAACCGGCGTTGCCGGTGTTAGCAGCGCGTCGACCTCTTCGAACACCGCCTGCATATCGCGGCGGTAGGTCTCGATGAAACGTTTCGCGCGAATGTACTGCTCCGCCAGCAGGCACTGACCGAGCGCGAGGCCGGCGCGAAAATCCTGGCTGTACAAATCACCGCGTTGTTCGAGGTAACGGTTATGGTAGGACAGCGCCTCCGGCATTTGCACGGTCAGGGATACGGTACGGGTGAATTCCATCGAAGGCATCGGCACTGCTTTTAAACGCGCGCCGGCGTCACGCAGGAAATTCATCAGGCGGTCAATGCTGTCGAGAATTTCGCTATCCGCGTGTTCGAAGAAAAAGGTTTCGGGAACACCGATGCGGCGTCCCGCCAGCGTCACGGGCGGCGTTACCGTGGGCCGGCTGTCGAGGATGGCGAATAGTCTCGCGCAATCCGCGGCGCTGCGGGTCAGCGTGCCGACATGATCCAGCGACCAGGAATAGGGGATTACGCCGTCGGTGCTGATACGGCCGAAGGTCGGCTTGAATCCCACCAGGCCACACAGCGCCGCGGGCGCGCGCACCGACCCGCCGGTATCGGTACCGAGCGCTGCCGCGCACAGTCCGTAACCGAGCGCGGCCGCGGAGCCGCTGCTCGAACCGCCGGCGAGACGCGCCCTGTCGTAGGGATTCGGCGGCGTGCCGTAAATCAGGTTTTCTCCGGTAGCGCCATAAGCAAATTCGTGCAGGTTGTTCTTGCCGATGAAAATCGCGCCCGCCCGGTCCAGCCGACTGACCGAGTCGGCACTCCGTCTGGCGACGTTATCGGCCAACACCCGGGAACCACCCGTCGTCGCCATCCCCGCCACGTCGAACAGGTCCTTGCAGGCGTAGGGAATCCCTTCGAGCAGGCGGCCGGTATCGAAATGCGCATCTATCGCCGCGGCTTTTTCACGCGCGCGTTCGAGGTCGACGGCGATGAAGGCCCTGCTTGCCTCGGCGTAGCGGTCTATTCGATCCGCGTAAAGGTCGACCAGCTGCAACGCGCTGATTTCGCCGTTGCGCAGGCGCGCCGTGATTTCGCCGATCGTCGCAAAAGGCAGCGAGCCCTTCACGGGGCCGTGATGTCGGCCGCGGGTGGGGTCGACTCGAGGTCGACCTTGCGCAGCGCCTCGAGCTGATCGAGCAAATCCTGGAAGCCGGTTATTATCCCGAGCCGGGGGTCGACCAGCTCGGCAATCTCGGCGTCGTCCCAGGCGTAGCCGCCGAGCTGATCGCGCATTCCGATCAGGGTTTGTTTCTGCAGTTTCTTCATCGCTGGAACTAATTTTATTATCCGTGGTTTTCGGGCGCGAGTTTACGCTACTATCTGCCTGTTCCCAATCCGAATCGCCGAGAATATCCGTGCCGAAAATTCTGACCACGCAGCAGGTCACCCAGTACCGGGAGCAGGGCTTCCTGTCGCCGATCGACGTGATGCCCGAGGACGAGGCGCTGCGGTACCAAGAGCGATTACGACAGGCCGAACGCGATAACCCGCGGGACCTGAATGCCGAGAATCGCAACAACCCGCATCTCGCGTTTACTTTTCTCGACGAGCTGGCGCACCATCCCGTGATCCTCGACGCGGTCGAAGACCTGATAGGCCCGGATTATGCGCTCTGGGGCAGCGTGCTGTTTATCAAGGAGCCGCGCTCCAGCCACTTCGTCAGCTGGCATCAGGATGCGACCTATGTCGGCGTCAGTCCGCATAACTACGTGACAGCGTGGCTGGCGCTGACGCCCAGCAACCCGAAAACGGGGTGCATGAGCATGATACCCGGCAGCCATCGCGACGACATAAAGCCGCATCTCGAGACCTTTCATGAAGACAATATCCTGACCCGCGGCCAGTCAATCCAGCAGGTCGACGCATCGGTCGCTGTCGACCTGGTCCTCGTACCCGGGCAAATGTCGCTGCATCACTGCAAGGTGATCCACGGCTCGCAACCGAATCGGGGCCGGCAGCGCCGCGTGGGTTTTGCGTTGCAGGGCTATGTGCCCGGCGCGGGACGGCAATACCTGGGAGCCAACCTCTGGATGCCGATTCGCGGCAACTTCATGAAAGACGATTTTATCGAACTCCGGCGCCCGGTCGCCGATATGGACCCGGCGGGCGTCGCCGAGCGCCACAGAGCGAATCAAAACTGGGCAGATATTCTTTACCAGGGTGCCAGCCATAAACGCGCCTACTAATTCGAGGAACCCGCGATGAGCGAAGAAATCAATGCCGACGACCGGATGATGCTGGAAAGTCTTTACTGGTGGGACATTCCCACGCTGTTCCGTTGCCCGATCGAGCGTGACCCGTCCGCGCTCGATATCGCGCTGGTCGGGGTGCCGCATTCGACCGGCAACGGCACCACCGAGCGCGATCAGCATCTCGGTCCGCGCGCGGTGCGCGACATTTCGGCGCTGGCGCGGCGGGTGCATACCGAATTCCAGATAGATCCGTGGAAATCCTGCCGCATCGGCGACATGGGCGACGTACCTCTGCCCGAGGCCAACGACAACGAGCGCTGTATCGAGCGCATGACCGATTTTTACCGGGCTATCGACAGTGCGGGTGCCCGCCCGGTATCGATCGGTGGCGACCATGCCATTACCGGCGGGATAATCCAGGCGATCGCGGGCGAGGGTGCCAGGCTGACCGGCGGACGCAAGGCCGCATTTCTGCATTTCGACGCGCACACCGATGCCTTCGAGCAGATTCCGCATTTTCTCGGCGCCAAGAAATCGGCCGCGCACTGGGCGGCTTACCTGGTGCGTTCGGGATTGATCGATGCGTCGCGCAGCGTACAGATCGGCATGCGTGGCAATCCGCGCACGCTCGACTGGTGGAAAACCAGTTCTGACCTCGGTTACGAAGTCGTGCCGATAAAGCGTTACCGCGAACTTGGTCCCGAGAAAACGATACAGTTGATCAACACCCGCATCGGCGATGCGCCGCTATACATCACCTTCGATCTCGACTGCATGGACCCGACGGTGTGCCCTGGAGTCGCCAACCTCGAATGCGGTATACAGGGATTTCAGGTGGACGAAGTGATGCAGCTGCTGCGTTGCGTGCGCGGTAAAAACATCATCGGCGGCGACGTCGTCTGCCTGATGCCGACCAAGGATCATCCGAACAAACAGACCGCGCATTTCGCCGCCGCGGTCATGTTCGAAATCCTGAGCCTTATTGCCGATAATAGCCAGAGTAAGTGACAGTTTCGTAATTCCTCGGGACAGGCCACGTTTTTCGAACGATAAACGTGGCCTGTCCCCTTCGAAGTTCGTAAGATACTGTATTATGTTGAGCGCAGCGCAAAAGAAAGAATTCTGGGAGGTCGGCGTGATCGTCGTCGAGTCGGCGTACTCGGCGGATGATCTGGAGCCGCTGCGGCAACGGCATCAGCAATGGATCGAGGAGTCGCGGCAGCACGAGGGCCCTTTCGGCGAGATGCTCGACGGGCGTCCCCGCTTCGATGTCGAGCCCAGCCACTGCGCCGGCGCGCCCGCGCTGCGGCGCGTCGCTTCGCCGGAAGAGATAGCGGATGAATTCCTCGACCTGCTGCGGGACGGGCCGATGCTCGAAGCCGTGGCGGATCTGCTCGGCAACGACCTGCGATTTCATCATGCCAAGCTCAACTGCAAGCTGCCCGGCAGCGGCACTACGGTAAAGTGGCACCAGGACTTTACCTTCGATCCGCACAGTAACGATGATTGTATTACGGCGATGCTCTTTCTCAACGACATCAGCAGCGAAATCGGTCCCGCGCGCGTGGTACCCGGTTCGCATCGCGGGCCTCTGTACTCGCTATGGCATGATGGGCGCTTCACCGGGGCGGTAGCGGACGAGGTGGCGGTCGAATGCGAGTCGAAGGCCATCGAGTGCCTGGGTCCGGCAGGCAGTCTTTGCCTGATGCACACGCGTGCGCTACATGCCTCGTCTGAAAACCAGACTTCAGGCCCGCGCAGCTTCTATATTGCGACGCTGACCGCGGCCGACGCGATACCGCTGGCCCCCTGCGCGGTACCGAGCATTCACGCGGGTCGCATCGTCCGCGGCGAGGACCCTGGACGAATCCGCTCGGTAGCCTTCACCATGGAGGTCCCGGAAATTCCCGCCGGCGCCTCGTTTTTCAACCAGCAAGCGGGCAGCTAGCCGGCATCCTGCATCCCGGTTAGTGCGCCAGAAACAGCGGTACCTGCGCGCGCTTCAGCATATCGCGGGTAACGCCACCGAGTATGATTTCGCGCAGTCGGGCATGACCGTAGGCGCCCATCACGATCAGGTCGGCATTCATTTCAGCGGCCTGGCCGATAATGCCGTCGCTGGCGCTCGTGTCGACATCGGCGATGCCGCTGGAAACAGACTCGATGCCGTGCGACTCGAGATAATGCGCGAGTGCTTCGGCATGCGGGTGTCCGCGCGCGGTATCGCTATCGCTGTCGTCGGGTTCCGATGACAGCACCACGACGGTTTCCGCGCGCTGCAGCAACGGCATCGCCTCGCGCATCGCGCGCGCCGATTCGCGGCTCGCGTTCCAGGTCAGCAATACCCGTTTACCCGGAGTCGAAAGTTTGCCGCTATGCGGCACCACGATGCACGGGCAGGCCCCTTCGAACAGCAGCGCGTCGGCGAGTCCGTAGCTGGCGTTGTCGGGATCTTCGGGCTGATCCTGGCCGAGCATCAGCAGGTCGGCATACTTGGTATGTTCGCGCAGTATCGGAATCACCTGGCCCTCCATGACCTGGGCCTTCATTTTAACACCGTACTCGTCGGCGAGTTTCTGGTAGCCCGACAGGGTATCGCCAGCCCTCGCGATCGCTTTTTCGGTAACGTCGGTTATCAGATCGACGCTGATCTGGGCTTCGACATAGGAAGGGACGACATAATCCGGCACCACGAACAGCCCAGTGATTTGCGCATCGTAAGACTTAGCCATCCCGAAGGCAATTTCGAGGCGATTCTGACATCCGCTGCTGTGATCCAGGTGTAACAATATATTCTTGAAATCCATGGTTCGGCTCCAATGGGATGATGCAACCATAATGCGCGAGATTTTGCTGCCGAATATTGATTTGTGTCAATGCCACTTCTGCAACCACAACCCTGTTCGTTGCGCCTAAATCTCGGCATCGAGCCAGATAAAAACGTCCTTTGCGGGCTCGAGTGATCGATATCGTGTCTCGGGGCCATCTCCCGGTTAATGGCCAATTAAAAAAGGCGGCACTAGCGTGCCGCCAAAATAACCGAGGGTAATTTGAGCGGCTAACCGACCTTGATGTCGATAGCCTTGGGCTTGGCTTCCTCTGCCTTGGGGATCCGTAGCGTCAGCACACCATCCTTGTAAGTCGCGTCCACCTTGTCTGCCTTCACTGCTTCGGGCAGCGTAAAGCTGCGCGCGAAAGTACCGTGAAAGCGTTCGGTGCGATGACGCTTGGTGCCCTTTCCGGTTTCCTTTTCGGTATGTTTTGTGCCGCGGATACTCAGCATGCCACCCTCGAGCTTGACTTCGATGTCTTTTTTATCGACGCCCGGTAAATCCACCTTGATCAGGTACTTGTCGTCTTCTTCCTCGATATCTACCGAAGGTGACCAGTCGGCAAAGCTCACATCGGTATCCAGTCGCTTACTGAGGCCACCACTTTTGCTGTACCTGTCCAACAGGTTTTCAAACTCCTGGAATGGATTCCAGACTTGCATATCCATCATCATCTCCTTAATTGGACTGAGATCGATAGCATATTAAGACATGATTTTTTGTTATTGACACGCGTCAAAATTGTCGCGAAATATGGTGATTCAGCTGTCCTGGCCCATCACCCAGCGAATCGCCCGCTGCGTCAGTTCGTGCGCGGAACCGAGCCCAAGCTTTTTCTTGATATGCGCCTGGTGGGTCTCGATCGTCTTCGTGCTCAGGTTCAGTTGCTCGGCCATCTGGCTGGTCGAAACGCCCTGTCCGATCAGTTCGAATACCTGCAGCTCGCGGTTCGACAGGCTATCGATGTCGCGCCTGCCGTTGTTGGCATCGACCAGGCCGTTGAGCAGGCGCTCGGTCATATTCTGGCTCAGATAAACCTTGCCGCCGAGGACCTGCCGAATGGCGTGAATAATCCGGTCCTGGGCCTCCTGTTTGTTGATATAGCCGCGTGCACCGGCGGCGAGTACGCGTTCCGCGTACAGGGTTTCGTCGTGCATCGACGCTACCAGCATCAGCAGCTTGCTGTTGCGAGCCTTGATGCGTTCGATCAGGTCGAGTCCGCTACCCCCGGCCAGCGAAAGGTCGATGATCGCAAGATCGGGAGCGGTGGCGTCGACCTGTTTCAGCGCCTCGGACATGTCGGCTGCCTCTCCACACACCTCGAGATCGGGGCAGTCCCCGATCAGCTGCGCAAAACCGGCGCGCACCAGCGGGTGGTCATCGACAATCAGGATTTTGGTCATTGCCTGCGATTATGCTCTATCTCGATCGGAAAATAACATTTTACGCCAGTTCCACCCACGGGCGAACATTCTATGTTCAGTTCGCCGTCGATGAGCCCGCAGCGGTGTTTCATAATGCGCAATCCGAGCCCGGTCGATTTTTCAGGCGTCGTGTCCAGGCCCTTGCCATCATCGACGACCAGCAGGCAGCCACGGTTACCCTCGATGCCGATGCCGATGCGGATCTCGCTCGCGCCGGCGTGCTTGATCGCGTTGTTGAGCGCCTCCTGCACGATCCGGTAGAGGTGCATCGCGGTGGTGTTATCGAAAATCGGCACCGTTTCGGCGATATTCAGAATAATGGGGATGTCGACCTGCGAGCGGATATCTTCGACCAGGTTGGTGACCGAATTCATAAAGCCCTCGGCATCGATGTCGACCGGAATCAGACCGCGCGACAGCGCGCGTACCTGCGCGATGGCTTCCTGCAAGCCGGCGGCGAGTCGCGTTGCCAGTTCATGCTCGGGCTTGCTGGCCTTGTTGACCAGGCTGGTCGCGAGCAGCCCCAGCCCGGTTAACTGCTGACCGAGCCCGTCATGGAGCTCCTGGCCGATGCGGCGCTGTTCGCGCACCGGTATTTCGAGAATTTCGCGCTGCAGCTGCTGTTGTTCGCTGATGTCCATGATGACCCCGGCGAAAAGCCGCGCGTGGCTGGTCCTGATGTCGCCGATCGACAGGTATACCGGGAACCGGTGGCCGTCCTTGCGCAGCCCGGTCAACTGCCTGCCGGTGCCAATGATTCTGGGAATCCCGGTCTGCAGGTAGTTGCTCATATAACCGTCGTGCAACGAGCTGTGCTCTTCCGGCATCAGGCGTTTTACCGAGCTGCCAATCAGTTCGCCTCGACGGTAGCCGAATAATTTCTCGGTGGCCCGATTGACGAACTGGATTATTCCCCGGGTATCGGCGAGGACGATGCCCTCGCGCGCGGTTTCCGCGAGCGTGGTGAAGGTTTCTGCCTGCTGATCGATAGCTTCCTCGATCGGACGCGATATGCGAAAGAAAAGCCGGCTCGCGATAAAGATGACCAGCATCGCGAAGGTGGTGGCGATCAACCCGGCGCGAATAAAAGGCGCACGGACTTCACTCATATCGACTTTGGCGACCAGTCCCAGTCCGAGTATCGATACCGGCTCATGCGCGGCCAGTACCTTTACACCGCGATAGTCCAGCCCCGTTATCACGCCGGAGTTGCCGGTCAGCGCAAGCCGCATCGGTTCGGCCCAGTCCCCTTTTATCGGCACCGGTGCGGGGATATCGGCTTCGGCATCCCGGCGGCTCAGGATGAACACGATCTGGTCGCCCTCGCGGCGCGCCAGCGCAAACTCGCCGGAACCGACGAAACCCTCGAACTCGCGCTGGGCCTCGGTCAATTGTTGCAGCGTTGCAACGAGCGCGTCGTACCCGGTTTTATCCTTTGCGAATTCAATTTCGTGGTGGGCAATTGCCTCGATCAGGCGTGCCCGGCTCTTTACCGTTTCCACCAGGCGCAGCCGGTATTGCGAGATAGCGGCGCTGTACAGGCTGGTTATCGAGATCACGCTGACCAGCATGGCGGAGGCGGCCATGATCGCGAAAAGCTGCTTGAAGGGTTGGCGCTGAGTCACTGTCAAAGGTATCGGGTTCCCGGTTAGGGGCTATGTTATCTGGAAAGGCCCTATATGCCCATCAGGAAAACCCCGATGGTGCCGACCGGGCAGAGGGTGCATAGTTAGTGTCAGGAGTTATTTAAGCAGGAGAAATACAATGAAAATTGAACTTCAAACCTGTCACATGGTGCACGAATGCCACATTTGTGAGCCTCGCGGTGGCTGCCTGGGAGCGCAGTTGCTCAATAGCCCGGGCATCAGCGAACATTTGAAGCAGGCCAGGCGCATCAGCCGCAAAGGGGAGCATGTCTTTCGCGAGGGTGAAGCTGCCGATGCCTTCTTCATAGTGCGTAGCGGATCGATCAAGAGCTATCTGGTGACCGAGGACGGCGAAGAGCAGGTACTCGGATTTTACCTGCCGGGTGACGTTTTCGGCCTCGACAACACCGAATATCAGCAACGTATGTCTTCCGCTATCACGCTGGAAACGACTTCGCTTTGCCGTTTCCCGCACGCCTACCTTGCCGACAAGGCGCAGGGTGCAAACCTGTTGCGCATCACCGCCGAGCAAATGCAGCGCGATCACAACCTGGTGCTGATGCTGGCGCGCAAGGACGCCGATGGCCGTATTGCGAGTTTCCTCGACGACCTCGCCACGCGCTACCGGTCCCGCGGTTACTCGGCTTCGGCGTTCCTGTTGTCCATGTCGCGCCAGGATATCGGCTGTTATCTCGGGCTCGCCGTCGAAACCGTGAGCCGTACCCTGACCCGTTTCCAGGAATGCGGCGTGTTAAAGGTTAATCGACGCGAGGTCGAGATACTCGATCACGAGACGCTGCAGAAGATCGGCGGTATCCGTATCAATTCGAAGCCGGCCAATGACGGCAGCGTTGTCGAACTCAGGTCGGTGACCCGATGATGGTAGTGTCCGGTCAAACCGGTAAAACCACTGTATAAACCGAACGCGATAATAATGATCCCTGCCGAGGTTCTGAGCAGCGGGGACCTGACCCGGTTTTTGAAATGATTCAGAACATTGCCGGCGATCAGCAGTCCCGGCAGGGTGCCGAGGCCGAACCCGAGCATCAGTTTCGCGCCTTCGAGCGCGTTGGCGGTGGTCAGCGACCACGCGACAACCGCGTACACCAGTCCGCAGGGCAACCATCCCCATATCAGCCCGAGGAGATAGGCCTGCGCCGGATTCCGGATCGGAAACAGCCTTTTTCCGAGTGGCTGGATGTGGCGCCAGACTATGAAGCCCAGACGCTCCAGCAGCGCGAGTCCCCGCCACCAGTTGGCCAGATAAAGACCCAGTGCAATCAAAAAGGAGGCGGCGAATAGCTTACCGACAACCGGGCTTACCCCGAGCTGGGCAAGCCCGGCGCCGAGGCTACCCGCCAGCAATCCGACCAGCAGGTAGCTGGTTATGCGTCCCGCGTTATAACCGAGCTGAAAAACGAACAACGAGCCGGGCTTGCGGCTAATCCCGTCGGCAATCCCCATATTGAGGGCGGCGACTATGCCGCCGCACATTCCGATGCAATGACTGGATCCGAGCAGGCCGACGATGATAGCTGCGCCAAAGGTAAGATCGTCAGTCATCAAGGCATTTAATCGGGAACGTAGTTCGGCAGCAATTCGGCAACGCTTTGCTGCGGATATCGCAGCGATCCGGTAAGCCGCCAGTCCGGTGTGTGCAAAAACAGGTTCCAGCGGCCTTCTCCCTGCAGATCGAGGCTGCCGGCCAGCAGGTAGGTATCGACCTTTTCGAGCTGCAGGCTCCGATCGAGCCCGGGCCTGGTGGCGTGCACCAGCGCCAGTTCGATCTTGTCACCCGGTATGACTTGCACCCCCTGATCGAAGCGAACCTCGACCGTGCCGTCGCCCTGCAGCGTGATGTCGGCAGCCAGGCCCAGCTCGTAAGCGAAGCGGTCGCGTGCCAGCACGCGGTTGATTTGCTTGCCTTTCCTGTAGTAATCGTCGACCACCAGTCCCGAGTTAGACTGGATCGCGAGCGTTAGCATGACGATGCCCATGATTACCGCCGACAGCGGAATCGCGATCAGCAGCCACACCAGGGGCTCCTGTTTCCAGCTTTTTATCCCGGTTTGCGGTGTTTGCATCAGTTTTTCCCCGGCCCGACGAAGCGTGCTTCCTCGGTAGTCTGCAAGTGATTGGCATCCACCGCCTGCAGGCGGAAGCTGACCGGCACGCTACGGCTTTCCATGTTGTATTCATCGGCCTGGATGCGCGTGATCAACTGCTCTACGGTACCTGCTTCGACCAGGATTTCGGACTGGTCCAGCACCAGTTTCATGCCGTCGATACCCTCGGCCGAGAGTATATACCGGTGTGGTTTCGAGTCCATGTTGAGAATCTTCAGCGTGTAGACATTTTCGATCAGGCCCTCGCTGGTTTCCCGGTAGAGGGTATTTCGATCGCGAATCACGTCGAGTTCGAGCGGCACGCGCTGCAGCAGGTGGCCTACCAGGATCCCGCACAGAATCAGCAGGATTGCCGCGTAAACCATGACGCGCGGTCGCAGGATGTGCTGCGATTTGCCCAATGCCGCGTTCTCGGTGGTATATCGAATCAACCCTCGCGGGTAAGACATCTTGTCCATGATTTCGTCGCAGGCGTCGATGCAGGCCGAGCAGGCGATGCACTCGTACTGCAGGCCTTCGCGAATGTCGATGCCGGTCGGACATACCTGAACGCAGACATTACAGTCGATGCAGTCACCGAGACCAGCCCGTTTCGGGTCGGTGCCGCGGCGCCGCGATCCGCGTGGTTCGCCGCGTTCCGGGTGATAGGCGACGATCAGCGTATCCGAGTCGAACATCGCGCTCTGGAAACGCGCGTAGGGGCACATGTAAATGCATACCTGTTCGCGCATGAAACCGGCGTTGCCATAGGTCGCAAAGCTGTAAAAAAGAATCCAGAAGGTTTCCCAGGGGCCGAGATTGCCGGTGAAGAGCTTGTTGCCCAATTCGTCGATAGGCGTGAAGTAGCCGACGAAGGTGAAACCGGTCCACAGCGAAAACACGATCCAGATCGTGTGCTTGATTACCTTGGTGCGAATTTTTGCCGCCGAGGATGGAGCCTTGTCCAGTTTCATGCGTCGCGAACGGTTGCCCTCGACCTTGCGTTCCATCCACAGGTAAGCCTCGGTCCAGACCGTTTGCGGGCAGGCATAGCCGCACCAGACGCGCCCGAACAGCGCGGTAAAAAAGAACAATGACAGACCGGCCAGGATCAGCAGCGCCGCGAGGTAAATGAAGTCCTGCGGCCACAGGATCAGACCGAAGATATAAAACTTGCGCGCCGGCAGGTCGAACAGCAGGGCCTGGCGATCACCCCACTGCACGAACGGCATCAGATAGTAAATACCGAGCAGGACGATAACTGAGAGCATGCGCAGCCGGGTGAAGTAGCCGCCGACTTCACGCGGATAGATCTTCTTGTGCGCGGCGTAAAGCGTCGGTTCCGCGGTATCGGTATTTTGCGACTGCATTAACTTCGCGCCTTCTTGTTTTACGACTGGTTTTGCTGCTTGCTCAGGGCCTGGCTATTGGAGATGATGAAATACATTGTGCCGTAGCTTGACAGTATCCCGAGGAACCAGAACAGGAAGAATCCGATACTGTAGGCTGCCAGGGGGCTGACGTCGATGTCGAGATTAAACGGGACCAGGTCCCGCGGATGGAAGGCCGAGAAAAAAAACCCGGTCGCAACAATAGCGACAGCGAACGACGGCCACAGTATCGAGATCGCCTGTTGAAGACGCGGGATTTTATCCGGTAGCGGCGAATCCATTACTTTTGCTGCGACAGGCTATAGACGTAGGCCGTCAGCAAATGCACCTTTGCTTCGCCGAGCCGCTCGAGCTGGGCCGGCATTTGCCCGGCGCGTCCTGCGGCGATCGATTCCGCGATCCGGGTAATCGAACCGCCATAGAGCCAGATATCGTCGCTCAGGTTGGGCGCGCCCAGCGCCGGATTACCCTTGCCCTCGGGCCCGTGGCAGGCCACGCAGAATACGTCGTACCTCGCCTTGCCTTTTTCTGCAAGTTCCTCGATGCTCGCGCGACCCGACAGGCTCAACACGTACTGGGTTACCTCGTCGACCCCTTGCTCGCCACCGAGCGCCGCTTCCCATGCCGGCATCGCGGCAATACGGCCATTCGTCAGGGTCGTCTTGATACTCTGTGGATCGCCGCCCCATATCCAGTCCCTGTCGCGCAGGTTCGGGTAACCACGCGCGCCGCGCGCGTCTGAACCATGGCAGGTCGAGCAATAATTGAGGTAAAGCCTTTCGCCAATCTTGAGCGCATCCCTGTCCTTGATCAGGTCGAGTACGGGGGTCTGCTGGTAACCTGCGAACAAGGGTCCAACTTCCTCCTCCATTCGGGTGACTTCTTCCTCGTATGCGCCGACCGATGTCCAGTTGAGAAAGCCGCTGAATTTTCCGAGGCCAGGGTACAGCAACAGGTAAAATCCGCCGAAAGCGAGGGTGATGTAAAACAGTCCCAGCCACCAGCGCGGCAGCGGATTATTGAGTTCGCTCAGGTCGCCGTCCCAGACGTGGCCGGTGCTCTCGACCTCCTTGCCCTTTTCGAAGCCCGAGGTCATCCAGCGCAGCAGCCAGACGCAGGCGAGAATGCTGATGACGGTCGCGACCGCAATGTACCAGTGCCAGAAATCGCTATTAAAATCGGCCATGAATCTACTCCGAAGACGTTTTACTGTTGTCGCTTGACGGGTCGTCCGCAAACGGCAGGCGCGCCGCTTCGTCAAAGTCTTTTTTGCGCTTACTGCTGTAAGCCCAGATCACGATACCGAGGAAGGTAATCATGACGACGATGGTCCAGATAGATTGAAAAATGGTCATCGACATGTCAGTTCCTCGATTTGATCAGGGTGCCAAGTCCCTGCAGGTAGGCGATCAGCGCATCCATTTCGGTCTTGCCTTCGAGTGCCTGCGGTGCCGCCTCGATATCCGCGTCGCTATAGGGTACCCCGAGGCTGCGCAGGGTCTGCATCTTTGCCTGGATATCGCCGCCGTCGAGCATGGCGTCCTGCAACCAGGGATAGCCCGGCATGATCGACTCGGGAACGACGTCGCGCGGATTGATCAGGTGGACACGGTGCCATTCGTCGCTATAGAGCCCACCGACGCGATGCAGGTCGGGACCGGTGCGCTTGGACCCCCACTGAAAGGGGCGGTCGTAGATATATTCGCCGGCGACCGAATAGTGGCCGTAACGCTCGGTCTCGGCACGGAACGGGCGAATCATTTGCGAATGACAGACATAGCAGGATTCGCGAACGTAGATATCCCGGCCTTCGAGCCGCAGCGGTGAATAAGGCTTGAGGCCCGCGACCGGTTCGGTCAGGGAATCCTGGAAGAACAGCGGGATGATCTGCACCAGGCCGCCGACCGAAATCACGCCGATGATAAGAATAATCATCAGACCAATATTTTTTTCGACTTTATCGTGTGCTGAAGCCATAGTCTTGTCTCGATCTGTCAGTGGGCGCTAGCCGGTTGCGGAATTTCGACTTCGACGGGTTTCGCCTCGGATATGCTGCGCCACAGGTTGTAGGCCATCACCAGAGTACCCACCAGGAAGAAGGCCCCGCCCAGGGTGCGCACGATGTAGTACGGATGCATCGCCTGCACGCTTTCAACGAAACTGTAGGTCAACGTGCCGTCCGCGTTGACCGCGCGCCACATCAGGCCCTGCATGATGCCCGCCACCCACATCGAGGCGATATAGAGCACGATGCCGATGGTCGCAGTCCAGAAATGCACTTCGACCAGCTTGAGGCTATAGAGCTCGCGCCCGAACAGGCGCGGAATCAGGTAATACATTGCGCCCATGGAAACCAGGGCAACCCAGCCCAGCGCGCCCGAGTGCACGTGGCCGATGGTCCAGTCGGTGTAGTGCGACAACGCGTTAACGGTCTTGATCGACATCATCGGACCTTCGAAAGTCGACATGCCGTAAAACGAAATCGATACGATCAGCAGGCGCAGCACCGGGTCGGTGCGCAGCTTGTGCCAGGCACCGGACAGGGTCATGATGCCGTTGATCATGCCGCCCCAGGACGGCGCCAGCAGGATCAGTGACATGACCATGCCTAGCGACTGCGCCCAGTCGGGCAACGCGGTGTAATGCAGATGGTGCGGTCCGGCCCAGATGTAGGTGAATACCAGCGCCCAGAAGTGAACCACGGAGAGCCGGTATGAGTAAACCGGGCGCCCGGCCTGCTTGGGTACGAAGTAATACATGATGCCGAGAAAGCCCGCGGTGAGGAAGAACCCGACGGCGTTATGCCCGTACCACCATTGCACCATCGCGTCCTGCACTCCGGCGTAAGCCGAGTAGGATTTCCAGAAACTTACCGGCAGCGCGGCGCTGTTGAACAGGTGCAGCACCGCGACGGTGATGATGAAAGCGCCGAAAAACCAGTTGGCGACATAGATATGAGGGATCTTGCGCTTGATGATGGTGCCGAAAAATACCAGCGCGTAGCTTACCCAGACCAGGGTGATCAGTATGTCGATGGGCCATTCGAGCTCGGCGTATTCCTTGCTGGTGGTAATCCCTAGCGGCAGCGTGATCGCCGCCGACAGGATCACCGCCTGCCAGCCCCAGAAGGTAAAGCTCGCCAGCACCGGAAACGCGAGCCTTGCATGGCAGGTGTGCTGTACCACGTAGTACGAGCAGGCGAACAGCGCGCAGCCCCCGAAGGCGAAGATGACCGCGTTGGTATGCAGCGGCCGCAGTCGGCTGAAGGTTAGCCACGGGACGTCGAAGTTGAGTACCGGCCAGGCGAGTTGCGCGGCGATCAGCACGCCGACCAGCATGCCGACAATACCCCATACGATCGTCATGATCGCAAATTGACGGACCACTTTATAATTATAGGTTTCGATGTTTGTCATCTAGAGCTTCCTCGAGGTCTGATTGGCGTCAAACGGTTGATCTGCGGATCGAGAGATATCAGTTGGTAAATACCGGCTGCAGCCCCATGCCCCACAACAGCGCGGTCATTGCGAGCAACGAGACCAGCGCGATCAGTCCGACCGCGAGCACCGCGGAAGAATATAGAAAACCCCTTTCCGCGGGTATTTCCATCATGATCGGCAGACCGGAGTAGAGCAGGTAAACGGTATAGGCGAGCGCCGGCAAACCCAGCAGCATGTTCAGCCAGAGCACCGGGTAGACTTCCATGATGCCGATCAGAAACAACGGGGTTGCGGTATAGGCGGCCAGCGTGATGCACAGCGGTAAGGGTTTGACGACCTCGTAAGCCTTTCCGAGCAGATGAATCAGCCAGCCTATGGTGAAGACTCCGACGATCAGTGCCAGGTAATAAATGATCGCGATGGAAATGGCCGATTCGCCGGTAATGCGAATCGGGTCGCCCACGCCGATACGCCAGCCCACTTGCGTGGTGCCGATGTATCCCGAAATTGCCGGGATCGCGGCGAGTATGAAAATAAAGCCGACACGGCTTCTGTCACTGTTCTTTTGCTGGTCGCGGATTCTTTCCCACTCACGCGCCGGATCGGTAAACAGTCCAATGATGTGCTGTATAAACATAGCGATTTTCTTTGTTATTTGTTAGCGTGGATTATTCATCAAGCCCTTTGTCGGCTATTGATTCAGATCAAGGCTGAACCGGTTTGAAATTGCACCATTCTCGTTACCATTCTCGGCACGGGCTCAATTCTGCACAGCCTGAATCAAATTGGAATCCACTATCGTAAAAAAAATGAATTACCGTAAGATCGATTCTACCGCTGTCGGGCCGGCATTGACAGACCCGGGCGCCTGTTATCACTGCGGATTACCGGTGCCCGCGGGGCTCGACCTCACGGTTCGCATCGATGGCGAGAATCGTGCGATGTGCTGCCATGGATGCCAGGCGGTGGCCGAGGCCATCATCGACGCAGGGCACGAGAATTTCTACCGCGTCAGGACCCAGGCCGCGCCGAGCGCGCGCGATATCCTGCCCGGTTTCCTGCAGGAGGCCCGGGTTTACGATCTGCCGGAAATACAGAACCAGTTCGTGCATGCGCTCGATGGCGATTTGCGTGAGGCCAGCCTGATGCTGGACGGGATTACCTGCGCCGCCTGCGTCTGGCTGAACGAACGCTACATCGGCGCGCTGCCCGGGGTTGTCGAAGTGCACGTTAATTACGCTACCCAACGCGCGCTGGTGCGCTGGGACGGAAGCCGTATCAGGCTTGGCGAAATCCTGCAGGCGATCCGGAAAATCGGCTACCGGGCGCTGCCCTACAATCCGGGCCAGCAGCAGGAATTGCAGCGCCGGCAGCGACGCCAGCAGCAACGCCGACTCGCGGTTGCGGGATTGTTCGGCATGCAGGTCATGATGCTCTCGATCAGCCTTTATGGTGGCGCCTGGTCGGGTATGGAGCGCGGTTTCGAGCAATTTTTCCGCTGGCTCAGCCTCGGCCTGACGCTGCCGGTGCTGCTGTACTCGGCGCCGCCATTCTTCCAGGCCGCCTGGCGCGATCTGAAACGCCTGCGCGTGGCGATGGACTTACCCGTGTCGCTGGCCATCGGAATCGCTTTTGCCAGCAGCGTGGTAACGACCGTTAACGGCCATGGCGAGATTTATTTCGACTCTGTGGTCATGTTCATTTTCTTTCTTTCGGCGAGCCGCTACTTTGAAAACATGGCGCGCCAGCGTTCCGCCGCCTCTATCGAAAAGCTGGTGCAATCTCTGCCGTTGACGACAACGCGCGTCAACAGCGACGGATTCAGCGAGGAGGCGGTCGCGGCCGCCGCGCTGGCGATCGGGGACCGGGTGCTGATCCGCCCCGGCGAAACGGTGCCCGCCGATGGAGAGATCCTGAGCGGCTACTCTTCGGTTGACGAATCCATGCTGACCGGGGAGAGTCTGGCGCTCGCCAGGCGACCGGGCGAACGCCTGCTGGGCGGCAGCATCAACGTAACCAATCCTCTGCAGATGCGGGTCACCGCGGTCGGCGCCGACACGGTAATGGCGGAAATTCAGCGCAGTATAGAGCGGGCGCAGACCGACAAGCCGCCGTCGGCGCGCAGGGTAGACCGGGTGGCGGCTTATTTCATCGGCGCCGTGTTACTGATCGTGATTTGCGTCGCGAGCTTTTGGTGGCTGTACGACGCCGGGCGCTGGTTCGAGATCGCCCTCGCGGTGTTGATTGTCAGTTGCCCGTGTGCGCTGTCGCTGGCAACACCTGCCGCAATGAGCGCGGCGCTCGGCAGGATGCATTCCGCGGGATTGCTGGTGAAGCAGGGTTCGGCGCTCGAAAAAATGAACCAGGTGACGCATGTCGTGATCGACAAGACGGGTACTCTGACCCATGGCAAACCGATCCTCCAGCAGGTTTACTGCAATCCGGGATTCAGCCGCGATCATTGCCTGCGGCTCGCCGCGACGCTGGAGAAACATTCCGAGCATCCGCTGGCTCGGGCGCTGCTGCGCGAGACCGGAGCGGTTAAGTCCGAAGATGCCGATCAAATCGTCAACACCGCCGGCGGCGGCATCTCGGCGATCGTCGATAACCGGCAATACTTTATCGGCAGCAACGAATTTATCCTCGCGAGCACCGGCCTCGCGATCCCGCGGGATTGGCAGGACAGCCTCGCAGGCGACGCCCTGACCGCGGTAGTGCTGGCGCGCAGGGATTGCATTCTGGCGATGTTCAACTTTGCCGACACGCTGCGCGAAGATGCTGCTGCGCTGGTCGAATCGCTGCAGCAAATGAACAAGAGCATAGTCCTGATGACCGGCGATCGCGACGCGGCGGCGCGCGACGTGGCCGAAAGAACAGGGATCGGTGAATACCGCGCGCAAATGTCGCCGCAGGACAAAATGCAGGCGGTGCAGACGTTGCAGCGACGGGGCGCATGCGTGTTGATGGTCGGCGACGGAGTCAACGACGCACCGGTACTGGCCAACGCGGACGTGTCGATTGCGATGGGCGGCGCCAGCGCGCTCGCCCGGACCAACGCCGATATCGTACTGCTTACGAATAGCCTGCGATCGGTTGTGCTGGCGTTCGACATGTCGAGCCGCACGCGCAACATAATCCGCCAGAACATGATCTGGGCGCTGATGTATAATTTCGGCGCTATCCCCGCGGCGGCGGCCGGGCTGGTTGCGCCCTGGCTCGCTGCCCTGGGCATGTCGTTGAGTTCGCTTATCGTGGTATTGAACGCGCTGAGGCTGTTGCGTTAATGGAAATTATTTACCTGCTGATTCCGATATCGTTGATACTGCTTGCGGTAATCGTGTGGATTTTGCTATGGGCGGTTCGTGACGGACAGTATGACGATCTCGAGGGCCCCGCGCATCGAATCCTGATGGATGAAGACAAGATAGTGGATACGCAAAAAAAAAGCCGGCGGGGAGATGCCGGCTAATACTCTATAGTGTAAGAGTAGGAGTCGAATTCAAGTTTATGGCGATCAGGTTGTGAATTCTTGATCTAGATCAATTAAACTGCTTTCGTTACCAAATCATTTGCGAAAACTACCCACTCGTGCCCGGCTGCTGGTAACAGTCGAACACCATGCAGATATTGCGCACCAGCAGGCGACCGGCATCGTTTACGATAATCTCGTCCCCAACCACTTCGACCAGGCCATCCTGTTCCATTTCGGCCAGTCGCGACAGTTCGTCGGCAAAGTAATTAGCAAAGTTGATGCGCCAGCGATTACTAATTGCGCTAATGTCGACGCGGAAATGGCATAACAGTCCCTGGATGATTTCACGACGCAGCAGGTCGTCAGCGTCGCTTTGGTACCCTCGGGTAACCGGCAGCCTGCGCTGAGACAGGCTTTCGTGATAATCTTCGAGGCTCGCGGCATTCTGACTGAAATTGTCGCAGACCTGGCTGATTGCCGATACCCCGAAACCGATCGAGTCACACTGCGCGTGCGTTGAATATCCCTGGAAGTTTCGCCGCAGGCTGCCGTCGCGCCGCGCGCGCGCAAGCTCGTCATCTGGTCTGGCGAAATGGTCCATGCCGAAGTACTCGTATCCCGCCGCGCCCAGCTTGTCGACCGCCATCTGTAATATTGCGAGTTTTTCCCCCGATTCGGGTAGCTGCTCGGCCTGGATGCGCCGCTGCGGTGGGAATCGGTGCGGCAGCTGCGCATAGTTGTAAATGGCGATGCGATCGGGGCCGAGGTCGATGATGGTTTCCAGGATCGCGGCGAAATCGGCTACGCTCTGCTGCGGCAGTCCGTAAATGAGGTCGACGCTGATCGAGCGAAAACCGTGGCGACGTGCGTCGTTTATCGTCTTTGCGGTAGGCTCGAGACGCTGCACCCGGTTAACCGCCTGCGGTGCCTTTTCGTTCGGATCCTGCACGCCGATACTGATGCTGTTGAAGCCTAGCTTGCGCAGTTGCGCCACGCCGCCCGCCTCGATGACCCGCGGATCGATTTCGATCGAATAGACGCCGGCACCGCCTCTGTTCAGCCTGAAGTGCTGGTTGATCTTTTCCATCAATTGCTGCGATTGCCGCTGCGTCAGGAAACCGGGCGTGCCACCACCCCAGTGCAGCTGGCACACTTCGCGGTCACGGTCGAACAGGCTCGACTGGATTTCGATCTCGCGAAACAGGTCCTGCAAATAGGATTCCATTTTTCCCTTGTGCCGCAGGATCTCCCTGTTGGATGCGCAGTAGTAACAAATCGAGCTGCAAAACGGGATATGGAAGTATAGTGATAACGGCCTCGGGATCAATTCCTCGTTGCTGAGCCTGGCCCATTCCTGGTAATCCGACTCCGAAATAAGGTCGTGAAACTCGGTTGCCGGTGGATAGGAGCGATATCTTGGGCCAGGTCTATCGTACCGATTGATCAGATCTTCCTGGAAAAGGGATGATGTTGACATCAATACCACGATGCTTGTTATTTCAGCATAGACTAACCATTGTTCATCAGCTTGCCTTGATTTGCATCAACTGCGGGGTATTGTCTCGACCACGATCGCGTTGCTTACCCCGGGGCGCGAAATACTGCAATACGGGATCCCGGCAAGGCGACAACAGGTCGCCACCGAAGCCTTCGGACCTTCTGCCGCCTGCATTCGTTCGACGGCAGTGCGTTGTTTCGGTACATGACCGGGGACGACAGCTACGCGCCTGATGAGGCGGAGGCGGGCAGGGTGCCGTCGGGCACCCTCGAACCGACAATCAACGGCCGCATCGATCTGCCTGGCGTCGGTGACAGCTTTTCGTTCTAGAGTCGCCGGCAGCAGCGGCAGGCCAATCCCTCGGACAGCGGCGAAACCGTCGTGATCCGGGCCAGTACGCCAGCCACGCTGCGGCCATAGAATCCCGACCGGTCGCCCGGCTAGGCCGCGTGCGCTGTCTTCGGCGGCTTCCGGTGGATCAGGTTTTCGACGATAGTCCAGACCTCGTCGCCGGTAACCTGCAGCACGTCCTCCGCCTCGATCTCGTTTTCCGCCATCCAGTCCGCGATGACGCTGAGGGGTAAATGCCGCTGAACGGTCGGCAATTCATCGAGGGTATTCGCGACCAGCGTGGTCGCCGCCAGGGTTTGGTAACATTGCATATCGATATCCTCCAGTTTGAATCGGTTTGCGTTACGCCCGTGAATGGCAAAGCGTGGGTCAATCCTGGTCAATTGGCGACAGGACGCAACTTTAACCCCGCAAAGTGACGTTATGATTTTGTGTGCTGCAATCTACGCCCCTTCATGCTGCGGGTTGCCCCGTTTTGACTCAGGACCTGGTTGCTATCGTGGCCTCGATCGCGGCAGCGATTCGGTACAGTTTTTCGTCGTCCCCGTTTTTCGACGAGATCATGAGCCCGACCGGTGCGTCTCCCGCGTTGTGGCAGGGCAGGCTTATCGAACAACCGTCGAAGTAATTGACGGTTGCGGTATTGCGCAGGCAGCGCAGGTTAACCCTGCGCGCATCGTCTGCGTCGTCGGTTTCGGCAAGCGCGGGTGGCACGCAGGCTACGGTCGGGTAGAGGAGGGCGTCGGCGGCGAGGCCGGAGAACTGACGGTTGAAATCGGCGACGATTCGCGCTCTCTCGCGATATCGCTGCTGCTGCTCTCTTGCGCCGATGTCTGCGCCCGCCGAGATGCGCGTGCCGACAAACGGATCGTATTCATCGGGATATTGCGCCAGCATTTCGCGATGATGCTGCCAGACTTCGTAAACCACCAGCGGTCGTTCGATGAAAAAATCGTCGCAGTGATCGAGCGCGGGCAGGGGTTGCCGCTCGATACCGGCGCCGGCGGCCTGCAGCAATTCGATGCTGCGCTCGAATGCCGATTGTACCGCTTCGTCCAGCTGCGTCATCACGCGCGCCTCTGGAATGATGAATTTGAGAGCGCCGAGATTCTCCGGCTGCAGCCGCGGCAGGTCGTCGCCTGGCCTTATCCTGGCGCACATCAACTGGTCGAGAATGAAACAGCTGTCGACATCGACCGCGAGCGGTCCCGGCGCGTCGAGCGTCGGCGACAGCGGATAGATGCCGGCCAGCGACATGCGGCCATGGCTCGGCTTGACACCGACCACGCCGTTGAACGCGGCCGGAATACGGCAGGAGCCTGCGGTATCGGAACCGAGTGCGGCCGGCACGATTCCCTCGGCAATGGCGACCGCGCTGCCCGACGACGAGCCTCCCGGCAGGCGCCCGGTGTCCCGGTCCCAGATCGACAGCGGCGTGCCGTAATGGGGGTTTTTGCCGATACCGGAAAAGGCGAACTCGCTCATGTTGGTGCGGCCGAAGAACAGCATCCCCGCCGCACGCAGCGGCGCGACGACCTCGGCATCGTCGCTTTCCGGCTCGGCATAGTGCTTGCGCACCACCGAGCCGGCCAGGGTCAGTTCGTTGCGGATGTTGAATAAATCCTTTAATGCGATCGGAATACCGGCCAGTGGCGGCGTGGCCTGCAATTTTTTTCGCCCTCGATCGATCGAATTAGCCAGGTTCGCGAGCCCGGGATTGATCGAAATAAATACCGACTTTGCGCGGTGTGCGTGTTCCAGCGACTGTTCCACTAGCGCAATCGCGCTGGATCGACCGGTCTGCAGCGCGACCGATAATGCCCTTAGGCCGTTCATACACCACACCCGGATAAACGATTACCGGGAAAGCCCTTAGGGATCCTGCTCGAAAGCTTGCGGCAGGCTGTATCCAGTCGATGGCTGGCCTGAATCGCTGGTATGTCGGGTCTTTTGGTTTGCATTGCTGTCTCGTGTTAATCCGGGTTGTTGACGAGGGGGGTTCAGGATATCTTATCGTCCCGGAGCGATGCTTATCCTGCCTGGATGCGCAGGTTATATCGCCCGGTACTGCCGTCATGTTTTTCCAGTTTACCCAATCCCCGCGCGCAACGCGACGACGGCGACCCGGTTTGCGGACCATGGTGCGGTAGCGTTTGCGGGAAGTGTAGCAGAGGCTGTGTTATGAAAATTACCGATATCGAGGTTTACATTCTGGGCGGTCCCGAGGAGACGCGCCCGCACTGGGTCAGCCATTTCCCGGTGCCCGCGGCCAACGAACTGCTGGTCATACTGCACACCGACGCCGGGATCTCGGGCTTCGGCCTGGGCAGCAGCAACGCAGCGCTTGCACAAACCGCGCAGATGTTCGGCGACGGCCTGGCGGAGATCATCATCGGGGCCGATGCGCTGTCGCCGGAGCGTCTCTACGAGAAACTTTTTGCGTTGACCTGGCATTCGGTGTCCGCGCAGAAGGGCTGGAGCAAATCCCAGCTGGTCCTCGCCGCGGCGGCGGTCGATATCGCGATGTGGGATATTCTCGGAAAGCACAGCGGCATGCCGCTTTACCGCCTGTTCGGCGGCTACCGGGACGAGGTTCCATGTTATGTCACCTGCGGCTACTACCGCGAGGGCAAGGATATGGACGAGTTGCGCGCGGAAATGGAGATGCTGAAATCGCAACGGCACAGGGCATTCAAGGCCAAGATCGGAGGGCTGGACCTCGCGCAGGACATGCAGCGTCTGCGGGTGATCCGCGAGGTTATCGGTAACGAGGCCGAGCTGATGGTCGATGTCAACTGCGGCTGGGACCTGCCCGCCGCGCTCGAGGCGGTCAAGCAGCTACCGCAAATCAATCCGCGCTGGCTCGAGGAGCCCGTGCGCTGGCACGATGATCGACGCCTGCTCAAATTAGTCGCGCAACATACCGATATCCCGCTGTCTGCCGGCGAGAGCGAGCCGAGTGCACACGGTTGCCGCGCCCTGCTCGAGGAGCAGGCGATACGGATCCTGCAGTTCGATTGCACGCGCATGGGGGGATTTACGATGGGGCGCAAGTTATCGGCGCTGGCGGAACTCAACCATGTCGACGTGGCACCCCATCATGATTGCTTCATCCACGCACATATCGTCGCCGCCAGCCCCGCTGGCCTGATCGTCGAATCCTTCACCGACCCGGAGCGCGACCCATTGCAGGCCGAGTTGTTTCAAAATCCGCCGTTGATCGAAGACGGGATGCTGCAGTTGAACACGGAACCCGGGCTCGGCCTCTTCCTGCGCACCGATACGATCGAGAAATACGGCCAGAAAATAATCTAGGCCCGATTACGGCGCTACCATGGATCCGGGATGCGGCGAACTTTCAGCCGGGCCCGGTCGCGAAAAGGCGCGCGTCTCGGCAAAGGAACTGCGCGGGATAGCCCCTTGCGTAGACCGGCCTGCGCAAAAATTTACGCCTGTCGCTGGCCGAACGCATGGGTTAGGGATTATAGTCGTGCCAGGCTGCGACGATTCGACGCGCCGTAAAATTTGGAGGTAAATTCAGCTTAACCGGGCGCGACGAGGACAAGAAGCGATTTGCTCAGACTTGTTGCCGGCCATGAAATCAAACGCCGAAGCATTGCGCGATTAAACCAGCATGGCAGGCTTCGGAATAAACCAGAGGACGTGCTATGAATTCACTGTTCATCATGATTGCATTTGCGGTCGTGATCGTTGTCGTGGTGTTTCTTTTGATCGGTCTTTTCAGAAAAAGCCGGCGCTCCAGGCCGTCGAAGCCTGCGCGAAAACCGACTTCCGGGATCGAAAGATCATCGACGCAATGGCGCGCGGTAAAAATTGATCCCGGCCTGATTTGCTGCGATGCCGTTATGCAACTGACCGGCCAGGTTTTCCTGGCGAGGCTGTCGCCCACGTTGCCGCTGGAGAACTGCACCGAAAAAGATTGCCGCTGTAAATACATCCACCTGGAGGACCGCCGCAGCGGCGGGGATCGGCGCGTTGAACTTGGTGAACTGGGCGCTTTCTTACCGGCCACCCTGTCCAATCGAAGACGGCAAACGGATCGGCGCGAGACCGGATTGAGCCGGTGAAACGATCGCCAGGGTTGTACGACGCTTACTGATTCGTCTACGATCGTCGATTGATTGCCTGCGTAGCCACCCGACGCGGGTAGGCTGGCATCGCCGTGATAATTATTACGGGCGCAAAAGACTTATAATCAAGTTGTTTGCCCGCGCAGGTCCATTGAACCGGAATTCCGCATGATATTTCTTCGATCAAGCAGCGTCCGAGCCGTAAGACATCGACAACAACCTGTCGCTTGCCCGGCTCGTGTTTTTGCCCGTTCGGGATTGGTGTCGTGACCAGGGATCCGCTGGACGATGGGAATGCCGGGGCCTGGAACCCGGATATCAGATCCACGCTGCCGGCGAAATACCTGCCGCTGTCGACGATGTTCCGCCCTGAAAACGTGTTCACCAGCATCGAGGCTGCAAACGAACTTAGCGGATTCACCGGGCTGCCGATCCAGGAACTGATCTGCTTTCGGCCGCAAAGGCTCGTCGTGCACGAGCTGCTGGTGCGGGTTTCCGCCGATATTTTCGTTTCCGACGGGTCGAAGTACGAAGACCTGGGCGTCAATTTTCGCCAGGTTGTTACCCGTATTCTGGAAGGTTACATCGAGCCCCACATGCAGCAGGTCATAGATGATTTCGATCGATTGCGCGGTCGCAGCGAGACCATGATTAGCACCGAACTGGAAGCCTGCCTGTTCGCCCCGGCGGTCAAGACCGAAACCAGTCGAGGGAGTTTCAGCCTGTCGAGGCTGTTCGGGGCGAAACCTGCGAAACCGGTGCCGGGCCCCGCAGAAGGCATCGAACAACGCCACCAGCGTATTTTCGACGGCTGGCGGCAAAAGGCGGACAGTGCAGGTGACGCATTATCGGCCGCGGTTTACGAGGCGCTCGCGGATATCGCCAACGCGCTGATCATCAAGCACGGCCGCATCATCGGCGACAAGGCCCTGCTGACCTCCCTGGCGAGCGGTCTGGTATGCAACCGGCATGGCAGCGAGACGATCGGTGAACTGATCGCGCCCTACGTCCGCGAGGCCGCGCAGCAGGAGGATTATCGTGTTCTCCCGGCGCAGTCCGAGCCGGTCGTGATCAATGTCAAGGGCGCCTCCGCATCGGGCAAGAGCACGATGCGACCGATGCAGAAAATCCACGTCGAGAAGCTCGGTCTCAACTGGCAGGACTTTGCGTTGATCAGCCCGGACATCTGGCGCAAGTACCTGCTCGATTACGACACGCTGGGCGAAGCCTACAAGTACGCGGGCACGCTCGCCGGCGACGAAATACCGATCGTCGATAAAAAGCTGGATCACTATATCGGCGCGAAGGCAGCGGCGGGTAAAATTTCGCACTTGCTGATCGACCGGTTTCGCTTCGACAGTTTTGCGCCGGGTCGCGATACCGAGGAGGGTAGCAACCTGCTCACACGCTTCGGCCACACGGTGTACCTGATCTTCATGGTCACGCCGCCGCCGGCGACGGTAGAGCGTGCGTGGCTGCGTGGCCTGCAGGTGGGGCGCTACAAGGCGGTGGACGACCTGCTCGATCACAACGTCGAAGCATTCAAAGGCATTCCGGTGCTGTTTTTCACCTGGGCGCTGCGCAAGGACAAGACCGTCTACTATGAGTTTCTCGATAACAGCGTCGCCCACAAGCAAACTCCGAGAACCATCGCCTTCGGCCTGAACCGGGAAATGTACATCATCGACTTCAAATGCATGCTCGATATCGTGCGCTACACCAGGATCAACATCAACGCGGAAAATCCGGACGAGGTTTACCCGTCTGCCGCCGACATGGAAGCGCAGGCAAACACCGACTTCCTCGTCAAATGTGCACGCAAGATTCCGGTCATCAATTTCGTCGACCGGGCGTCGGGCCAGGTATACGCCTGCATGGAATCGGGCAAGATGCGTTGGATCGATCGCGACCTGCTGGAACGAATCGTCGCCGAAGGCGAGGCACGAATTGCGCTCGCCGCGATGTCACCGCGGCTGTTCGAAGACCTCGAAAAGATCCCGCAGCAACCGTCCCGGCCCGTGCCCGACGAGGCCCTACGGCATACCCTGGGGGACACGGGCTAAACGGCTGGCTCCACCAATTCGGGGACAGTTTACTTAATATCGTCGGAAAGTCGTGTCGAGGCCGGGCTAACGGATGCCGCAATCAGGCATCTGCCACCGATTTGCTTATCCCTGGCGCTGCAGTCTGATTGCGATGGTGTCGGAGAAGGATCGGAACTCGTGCTGGCGGATATAGGTTTCGAATCCGTTGGCATAAATACCGAGGGTCAGTGGGTGCCCGCCGAGCCGGGTGAATTCGAAGGCGCCGTTTTCGTCGGTAATCGTGGAGCGGTACGAAAACGAATGATAGCCGTCGGTTTCGAAGGCCGATTTGAGCGTTACCTGGGTTTCGGCAAGCGGCGCGTCGTTGTCATCGCCGACCCAGCCCGAAAGATGGTAACTGCCGCGGTCGATGACGAGCCTCAGGCTCTGGTACTCGTCGCGCCTTAGCTCGAGGCCCTTGATCTGGAAATAGTCGGAGGCATTGGTCGCGATGTCGACCTCGCCGGCGGGGAATGCCGTGAGGCTGAAATAACCGGTCGAATCGCTGCGAATGACGCGATCCGGAAATTCGACCGCCAGGCTGCGCATGGTCAGCTCGAAGTCGGCAACCGGCAACAGATTGGTGTCGACGATCATGCCGTCGACGTCGACCAGATCGATTCCGGGCAAGACGATATCCATTAATCCGCCCGCCTGGTTCGCGCTGAACGCATCCAGGCGATAGCCGCCATAGGTCTGTTGCGGATCGATACTGAGCTTGTATTGCATTTCGGGAGCGAGGCCCGCGACCGCAAAGACGCCGCGCTCGTCGGTAAGTGCTCGAATCGTCGCAACCTGACCGCCGGTTACGACCAGGCTTTCGATCCTGACCTCGATGTCGGCAAGGCCTGCGCCCGACGCGTTTCTAACCTGGCCTCGAATCGTGACAGTCCGGTACGGCACGGGAACCACGCCACTTTCAGGCCGCGTATTTGGCGACGCCCGGATATCTCCCGCTTGTGGCGTGACCAGGCGTTCCGGATCCGGCAGCGCTTTTACCCCTCCGACGGGGGTCGTCGTCGCCTCGATTCCGGATTCGTCGACGACTTCGGGTTGCCGCAGCTGCCATAACGCCATCAGAATCAGCGCGATCGCTGCGATAACCCCGATGGTTGCTGGTTTCACGTTAGCGCGCATTTGGCCGATGGTTGATCGTCCGCCGCCGGCTATCGGCGCGGCAGGTCCATCGTCGGGTTTTCGTCGAAGAAGCCGTCGGGCATCCAGTGGAATCCGGCGTAGACCACCGGCTGCACCGGCCAGTCCTCGGGGCGCGGCCAGTGATGATAGTTGAGGGTATGCCAGACCACGATATGCTCGTCGTCGATCGGGCGATCGGCCTGCGTCCATCGCGGCAGCCCGTCGCCGCCGGCATGCTGGTTCGGAAACCAGCCCGCCGGGTATAGTTCGTCCGCTGCGAACGGAGTCACCCACAGGTGCTTGTACATGAACGCGGCGCGCCTGCCCATGGATGAATCCGGGTGCTGGAACGGGAAGCTGTTCGCGCCCGGCAGCAGCTTGTAAGCGACCGGGTCGCCGTAGCGGTTCCTGACTCCGGGATTGAGCACGCGCCAGTAGCGTGAACTGCGGGCGTCGATTTCCCGCTGCGCTTCGAGCTCGGTCCTGAAACGGGCCTCCTCGGTCATGATCGCGTTGCCGTGCCGGTTGTCCTCGCCCGGCGGCGCGGCGCTGAAATTGACTTCGCTGACCGAGTTATGTTCGCCGTCGACGGCCATATCGAAGCGGAAACCGAACACGTGCTGGTGCACGTGCGACTCGATCTGGTCGCCGATGGTTCTGCCATAGGGGCTCGGTTTGCCGTTTTCGAGAGCCGACGGAAACGGTATCCCGGTCGCCTTGACTTCGACGCCGATGCTGCCGTCCAGGTAGAAGTACCAGAAAAATCCGTAAACATAGTTGCCGATGGTTGCGATCGACGAAACCACCAGCCGACGCGAGCGCGTCACCGTGGTCTGCCGCGCCGCCGGCACCGAATATTTCCACTGTATGCCGAAATCCTCCTCGTGCATGCACACCGCGTTCCTGATCAGGCGTGGCTCGCCACACCAATCGTGGGTCCAGACGTCGAAGTAATGGATGTGCCCGAGGCAGTCGCAACCGAGCGCAAGCGAATCCAGCGCAACGCCGATGCCGTATTCCCCGGTATCGAATGCATTGCGCCGGAAGTTGGCACCGCGCGGATCGCCGTAGGGCACGACCATTTCCGCCAGCGATGCGCGTTTCATGATCGGGCGCAGGCGCCCATGGTCGTGAATCCCGATATCGTATAACACCAGCCCGTCGCGCTGGGCGAAGCCGACCTGCAGCTCCCAGTCGTGCCAGTTGACCCGGTATCCGTCGACTTCGAAGCTCGGGCCCTGCGGCTGGGTGATCGCGATTTCGCTGAGATCGTCGCGCCGCGCCTGCCGCCGGATCGGACCCGGGTCCGGCGGCAGCGGCACCACGCCGAAGTCGTCGATGCGGATGATGCTGCGCGCCGCGAGGTCGAACACCGGGTGCAGGTTCGCGATCGGCCGCGCGTAAGGATTATCGCCGGCGTCGTTCATCAGCCAGCAGTGGCCGTAGGCGATGCGACTGCCCTGTTCTTCGGGATTGCCGAAGTTGCCGGCCGACCAGCTTTCGACCAGTACTTTCGACGCGTCGTCGATGCCGCGTTTTTTCAACGCCTGCAGGAAGGCATCGTCGTTACGCGCGAGTTCGCAGGCCATCGCAAATTCGTCGGGCACGATGCGCGCCTGCACCCCCTCGATATGGCGCCACCGGTGCAGGCTGTCGCTGGCGAAGCGAACCACGCCGGCCAGCGTGCGGTTGCTGACCGGCTCGTAGCAACAAACGTAAGCGCAACGCTGGTCCGGGAAGAAACCGGACTCGTCGAGGCTGATGGTCTCGAACCAGGCGGACTCGTCGAGGCCGGCGTCGCGCCTGACGACGCTTGCGGCCTGCCTGATTTCGGCTTCGTTCAACGGTGCTTGCAACGGATTCATGGATTCGCTCCTGCGGTCTGGACGACGATGTTAACCGCTTCGCGCAAAATACCAAATGTTTGCCCCGGGTATATTCCTTTCCGCAGCGGAGAGTGATAATCTGCGCGCGCCTGGTGGAGCAAACCACCCATAACTAGAGGTTATATCATGAACGAGGAAGCCGACGGCCTTCCCGTGCGCCCGTCCGTGAAGCCGGCGGATCCGCGCTTTTCTTCGGGGCCGTGTAAAAAGTATCCCGGCTGGGATATTACCCATCTCAATACCGATTTTCTGGGGCGCAGCCACCGCGCCAAACTTCCCCAGCAACGCCTGCGCGACGCGATCGACAAATCGCATCGGCTGTTGGGCCTGCCCTCCGACTGGCGCCTCGGCATCGTGCCGGGCTCCGATACCGGTGCGTTCGAAATCGCGATGTGGTCGCTGCTCGGCGCGCGGCCGGTCGACGCGCTGGTATGGGAGAGTTTCTCCAGCGACTGGGCGAAAGACCTGCAGGCGCTCGGCATCGAAGAACTGAACCTGCTGCAGGCCGATTACGGCGAACTCCCCGACCTGAGCCGGGTTAACGCCGCACACGACCTGGTGATGGTTTACAACGGCACCACCAGCGGGGTCTGCCTGCCGGACCTGGACTGGCTCGACGCCGATCGCGACGGGCTCGTGCTGTGCGATGCGACCTCGGCGGCGTACGCGATGCCGATCGACTTCGGCAAGCTCGATGTCGTCACCTGGTCCTGGCAGAAGGTGCTCGGCAGCGAGGGTGCGCACGGCATGCTCGCGCTCGGCCCGCGCGCGGTCGCGCGACTCGAATCCAGCCAGCCGCGCTACCCGCTCCCCAAGCTGTTCCGGCTGACCAGAAACGGCCAGCTTGTCGAGGGTATATTCATGGGTGCCACGATCAATACGCCAAGCATGCTGGCGCTGGAAGACCTGCACCTGGCGCTCGACTGGGCGGATGGCATCGGCGGCCTGGAAACCCTGTGGCAGCGCACCCGCGACAATTTCGATTGTATCGACAGCTGGGTCGGGCAATCCCCGTGGATCGACTGGCTGGCGCGGGCACCGGCGACGCGTTCGCCGACGTCGATGTGCCTGCAAGTCGTGGACGACGATTTCCGCCGAATGTCCAGGGAGGATCAGCAGCAGGCGATCAACGCCATGCTCGTCAGGCTCGAGGCAGAGAATGTCGCCCTCGATATCGGCAATTACCGCAGCGCTCCGCCCGGATTTCGCGTCTGGGGCGGCGCCACTGTCGAAACCAGCGATCTGGCGGCCCTGACCCCGTGGCTCGACTGGGCGTTTGCAGGTTTCAAACAATCGCTACAGGAGAATCAGCATGACTAAACCCAGGGTTTTAATCTCCGACTCGATGTCGAGCCAGGCGGTCCAGGTATTCGAAGAACGCGGCGTCGAGGTGGTGCAGTCGAGCAAGCTTTCCGAGGCCGAGCTGTACGACCTGATCGGCGACTTCGACGGCCTTGCGATTCGATCGTCGACAAAAGTCACCGCCGAGCTGCTCGAGAACGCGAAAAATCTCAAGGTTGTCGGGCGCGCCGGTATCGGCGTCGATAACGTCGACGTCACGGCCTGCACGCGGCGCGGTATCGTGGTCATGAATACGCCGCTCGGCAACGCGATTACGACCGCCGAGCACGCGATGGCGATGATGCTGGCGCTGGCGCGCCATATACCGCAGGCCAACAGCTCGACGCATGCCGGCAAGTGGGAGAAAGCGCGCTTCATGGGTGTCGAACTGACCGGCAAGACGCTGGGCCTGATCGGCGCCGGCAACATCGGCTCGATCGTCGCCGAGAAAGCCATCGGCTACGGCCTGCACGTGCAGGCCTACGACCCGTTTCTAACCGAAGAGCGCGCCGACAAGCTGCGCGTCAAGAAGGTCGACCTCGATACCCTGCTGGCCAGTTCCGACATCGTTTCTCTGCACGTGCCGAAGACACCCGAAACCAGCAACATCATCGGCGCCAGCGCGATCAACAAGATGAAAAAGGGCAGTATGCTGATCAACTGCGCGCGCGGCGGGCTGGTCGACGAGCTCGCGCTGAAGGCCGCGCTCGAAAGCGGCCACATCAAGGGCGCGGCCCTCGACGTCTACGAGGTCGAACCGGCGCGTGACAATCCCCTGTTCGAACTGGATAACGTGATCTGCACGCCGCATCTCGGTGCGTCGACGATCGAGGCGCAGGAGAAGGTCGCGATCCAGATCGCCGAGCAAATCAGCAGCTTTCTGTTGACGGGTGCGGTCAACAACGCGATCAACGCGCCGAGCATCAGCGCCGAGGAGGCGCAGTTGCTGCGGCCCTACCTGCAGCTCGCGCAATGTCTCGGATCGTTCGTCGGCCAGCTGACCCACGATCCGATCAAGACCTTGTCGGTGACTTACGGCGGCGAAGCCAACGACCTGAATGTGTCGCCGTTGACCCTGCAGGTGGTGCAGTCGGTGCTCGAGCATCACAGCAGCTACGTCAATTCCGTCAACGCGCGCGAGGTCGCGCGCGAGCGCAATATCGACGTGATCGAGGCGCACAACGAGGGACGCGACGAATACCCGTGCCGCATCACGGTCGGGGTCGAAACCGAGACCAGATCGCGCAGCATTTGCGGTACGCTGATACAACACCGGCCGCGCGTGATCGACGTCAAGGGCATTCCGCTCGAATCCGAGCTCGGCGAGCACATGCTCTACATTACCAACTACGACAAACCCGGGGTCATCGGCGATATCGGCACTTCCTGCGCGCAGCGGGGCATCAATATCGCCAACATGCACCTCGGCCGCGATGCGCGAAACGGCAAGGCGATGGTGCTGCTGGAAATAGACGAGCCGCTCGGCAACGAGGACCTCGAGCACCTGCGCTCGCTGCCAAATATCAACGACGTGCAATACCTGCATTTCCCGGCGATACAGTGACAGCACCAGGCGAGATCCAGGCGCCCAAATGGCTGCGGCGTAGCCGTGCGACGCAGCAGTTCGTCGCGACGGTTTGCAGCGGCGGGGACCTGGACGCGGCCCTGGCGACGGTTGGCGCCGTAATGGGCGATTTGCAGGTTAACGGTCAGCGCCGGCTTGGCGCCAATGCCTTCGACGCGACCTTCGAGGGCAATCCCGACCGGGCCTGGTCGATATTCCAGATCCTTCGAGAAAATCTGGCTAACGCCGATGTTTACGTTCGGCCGGCAAGCGAGCGCGGTAAACGCCTGTTGATCTGCGACATGGATATGACGATCGTCGCGGCAGAAACGCTCGACGAGGTGGCCATAGCGCTCGGCATGGGCGAGCGGATCGCGGCCATCACCGCGCGCGCAATGCACGGCGAGATCGATTTCAACGCCGCGCTACGCGAGCGTATCCAGATGCTCGCCGGGCAGGCCGAACAGGTTTTCCACGACGTGGCGCGTCAGGTCCGGTTAAACCCGGGTGCCGAAAAACTCGTCGCCGGGGCCAGTGCCGCCGGAGTGCATACGATCCTGATCAGCGGCGGCTTTGCGCAGGTGGCCGAACCGGTCGCGCGGCAACTCGGTTTCGACGAAGTCCATTGCAACCGGCTCGAGCTCGAGGCGGGACAACTGACGGGCAGGGTGCACGAACCGATCATCAATGCCGACCTCAAGTGCCAGATTTTACAGCAACGTGCGCAGGCGCTCGGACTTACGCTCAGGGATTGCTGCGCCATCGGCGACGGCGCCAACGATCTGCCGATGCTGACCGCGGCCGGGCTCGGTATCGGTTATCACGCCAAGCCGGTATTGCGCGCGGCGACCAGCTGCCACATCGATGCCTCGGATCTCGACAGCGCTCTCTATTTCATGGGTCTGGAATCTGCAAGCGCGGCACCTGACGCGCGGTAAATCCGGAGCAAAAATCCTATTTCTGGTGCTTTCCTGCGACGTAAAAGACTACCAGGCCGCAGCGGCGTAGACAGGCCTGCAAAAGCGGATAATCAGAGCTCGAACAGCACGTCGGTGCGGATAATGTACTTGGTGCCGGCGCTAATCCGCTGCGACGCATGCAGGCAGTGCAGCGGATGCGTGCCGTGCGGAAAGCACAGCGCGGCGCCGATCGGCGTACGCACATCGACAATGTCGGCATCTTCAGGATCGCGCGCGGGTTGTCCCGGTTTATTCCTGTCGACATAAAATTGCGTGGCGCCGCCCGCGTAGTCCTCGCTCAGGAACAGCAGGAAACTGAGCTGGCTCCAGCGATCGTCGAAGGCGTTGTCGATCAGCTTGCCGCCGACCACACGCGAGCCGGGCCATGAGCCGTCGGTATGCGGAGCGAAATAGTCGTTCACGCCATAGCGATAGAAGCGGAAACGGGCGTTCAACCCCAGTACCGATTTCGACCTGTTGTAGTCGCTGTCGTCGTGCAGCAGGGTAGCGCAGCGTTGCCAGATTATATTGCAGGTTTCGTCGTCGGCGATCCAGGTGAAGCTGTCGTTGTGACGGATCCGGCGCGGCAGCGACACCGCCGCGTCTTCGAGGTATCCCAGCGATTCGCTGAGCTCGACCAGACGCGCGCATTCGTCGTTTGCGAGCACATCGAGCAGCTGAAACGCGCCCGGCACCGCGTCGATATCGTGTCGCTCGACCGATGTATCGTATTCGCGTGCCAGCGCTGCCGGATTGTCGTCGCGGCTGGCCCAGGTCGGAATGGCGGGATTTTCGGCGCCCGCCTCGCGGGCGATAACGTAGAAGTCAGGCATCGGGGCCTCTAGCAGTAGCAACAGGTGTAGACACGGTATTTTACGAGCGTCCAGCTGAGTCTCGACGCCATACCTGTCCGGGGCGACGCGTCATCAGGGCAGGTGTATCGAATCGCGGGCGCATCAGATAAACCCGGTCGCGCGCAACCCCCCAGTGACTCGGGAACTGCGCAATGTCGGATATTCGCTCCGTCGACACCTGCTCGCCGAGGGCGATTCACGCCAGCGACACCGGCGTGGTGCCGGTATCGTAGGCGAGGCGCGACAGCGTCGTGTTGACGCCGCAGAAAATAGCCGCGCTCAAAGCGATTGTGCGGCCCACAATCTCGCTTTTATTCATGATAGAGTATGCGCTTCAGCAACTTGGAACAGGGTCGATTATGAGCCAGCCAGCCAGCAAAGCAATCAAAGATACGATCCTGATCGAGCATTTACCCTACGAGCTCGATGGGGGTATCGCCCGCCGCGCGTCCATCGGTTTGATCGTACTCGCCACCGATTACACCATCGAACACGAATGGCGCCAGCTTTTCGCCAAGGTCGATGGCGTCGCGCTTTACCAGAGCCGCATCTACAACGATAACCTGATAACCCCAGATAGCCTGCGCGCGATGGCGCCGCGCATCGTCGAGTGCACGCGCGTGATCACGCCTGATACCCCGGTCGATGTCATGGCCTACGGCTGTACCTCGGCCTCGATGGCGATCGGCGAGGAAGGCGTGTTCGCCAATATCAGGCAAGCCAAACCCGATAGCAAATGCACGACGCCGATTACCGCCGCGTTCGCGGCCTTCGACGCGTTCGGTGCGAAGAGAATTGGCGTGTTGACGCCGTACCCGGCCGACGTCAACCGGATCGTGTCCGAGTATATCAACGCACGCGGCTACGAGGTTCCCGTATTCGGCTCCTTCAACGCCGACCGCGATACCGTGGTCGCGAGAATTACGCCGCAATCGATCGAAAGCGGCGTGCGTGAACTGGTCAAGCATGCCGAGGTCGATGCGATATTCGTTTCCTGCACCTCGGTGCGCCTGATGGCGGCCTGCGCCGAACTGGAGAAAAACCTCGGTATCCCGCTAACCTCGTCGAACCACGCGATGGCCTGGCATGCGCTCAGGCTCGCCGGTATCGACGACAGGCTCGGCTGCTTCGGCTCGCTTTACGACCTGCCGCTGCGCCAGGATTCGTCGCGGTGAAACGCCTGGTAATCCTGATGCTGTCCGGGTTGACGGCCATTGCCGTGCAGGCCGCGGAGGTAAAACTGACTTTCGTCGGCGCCAGCGACGCGGCGCTCGAGAATCCGCACGACCTCAAGTTGTCGCCAAACGGTGAATACCTGTTCGTTTCCGATGTCGGCAATAATCGAGTTGCGATCCTCGATCCGCAATCCCTGGATCTGATCGCCGAATTCGGCTCGGATCATCAGTCCGGCACCCACGACGTGGACTTCGACTCGCGCGGCCGGGCCTACGTTGCAGACACGCATAATAATCGCGTGACCATTTACGATATGAACGGAACCAGCGCCCGCCTGGTTGGCGAGTTGAGCGAGCGTGTCCGTGGACCGGAGGGCGTGCTGGTCCATCCCAACGGGCTGATCTATGTAGCCGGCGCCTGGTCGGGAAACGTCGTTGCTTACCGGGAAGGCAAAGTCGTCGGCGAGCTGGACGGGCTGTCGTCGCCGCACGATCTCGAGCTGGCGGAAAATGGAGATATTTGGCTTGCCGATGCCGGCAACAGTCGCATACTGCTGTTGTCCCCCGATCTCGGCATCAGGCGTGAGCTCGGGCGTCGCGAATATGACTTCAACGGTGTTCGCTACATGGATTTGACGCCAGAGGGAATGCTGATCGCCGCCGACAAGAATAATCACGTGGTCAAGTTCATCGGCGCCGACGGCAGGCTAATGCACGTGCTAGGCGACGGTAAACCCGGGCAGGGCGTAAATAAATTCACGACACCCGAGGGTGTCGAGGTCCGGGGTAGCGAGCTGTGGTTATCCGATTCGGGTAATGACCGGGTGGTCAAGTATTCGCTGGAAGTAGAATAAGAGACCGAGGTCGATCATCGAGTCTGGCCTGTGTGTTGGCAGGCCCGTTGATTCGGGATCTGCCGATCAAACCATTCAGGCGAACAGATAAACCAGTATTCCCGCGACGCAAATCAACGAGGCTGCTTCGATCTAAATAAGTTTTAAAGGAATCCCGGTGCTTACTCGAGTAGCTGGACTTTTGCTTTGCGGGAGGTCATCGTGATCCCTTAGCCGCGCATTCCATGATCAAGTGTATTTAGTATGTATATACATTGTAGTGGTTTGTATAGTAATTGCGTGTCTTTGATGTAAAATGGAGCGGAACCCTCTGAAATTTCTGCTTTTTGTTATTGACTTTAAATACTGTAAATGGCCAAAGAAAAAATCATCAATATTCGGGTCGAGGCAGACCTGAAGAAGCAGGCCAGGAAGCTCGCCGAAAACGACGGCAGGAGCCTTTCCAACTGGATTCTGAGGTTGATACAGGACGAAATAAACAGGGCCCGGGATGGCTCGACGAAGCAAAAACGGCGCTAGACAGTTAGCTAGATCATGATTGGTACTATTTAAACAGCCGCGAACACGGGCGTTCCGTCGTCGTCAACTTGCGCCTGTATCGACGGGCTCGAGTCGGAATTTTGACGAATCTGGTAAATAAAACGGTATTTGCCGTCCTCGATTTTGACCCTGCGCAGAGCCCTTCGATGATTACAGATTCTAATAACTGATTGAGGTAAATGCATTTTTGTACTATGAGAATAGTTTAAGGCAGATTTTAAATCGCGTACCCGGCTATTGGTGCGGAATTTGCTCGGTAGTTTAGCCAAGGAAAATAATCGATAAAAGGAAACCTGGAGGCATCACCCGACACTTGTGAGGTGACGCATGAACAGGAAGAGTACGATAATGTGGCGACTGGCCGTGCTGGGCCTGATCGCAAGCCTGGTGCCGCTGGGTATCTACGCGCTCGATAAACACGGCCAGGTCGACACCGAGCGCATGCTCGACGTTTCGGTATCGATTCGCACCATGTCCCATGTCACCGTCGACAAGTTCGGCGACTCGGTCTGGGAAATCGGCAACGGCTCGGGTTTCCTGGTCGCCTCCGGCAATTGCGAAGTCTGGACCAATCACCATGTCATCGAGGACGCGGCGCTGATCGAGGTCTATCCACGCGGCTGGAGTCGGACCGCCGGCATCTCGGCCAGGATCGTCAACGCTACCCCGAGATCCGACGTCGCCATCCTGGAGCTGGAGCATTGCTCGGGGCTGCCGGTGGCCATCCTGGGGAACTCGGACCTGGTCAGGCCGGGCGACGAAACCTTTGCGGTCGGCAATCCGCTCGGCCGCAATCCCGATTCGATCAGCCGCGGTATCATTTCGCACACGCAACGCTACCGCGACAGCAGCATTCCCTACCTGCAAACAGACGCCGCGATCAATCCCGGAAACTCGGGTGGCGCGCTGTTCGATCACGACGGCAGGGTGATAGGAATCAATACGGCGATCGATTCGACGCGTTATGGTACCAACGTCGGGATTGGATTCGCGGTACCGATCAACCAGGTGATGCGGGATGTTGCCGATCTTCGCCGGGGTCCGCCTAGCTGGGGCGACGCGGGATTGTCGAACATCGTCACAACGTTGACGCCGGACGAGGCGGAAGTTTTCGAAGTGCCGGGAGGGATGGGCGCGCTGGTCGTGACAAGGCAACCGGAGCAGGGCCCGAGCGAGGGCAAGCTGCGCGTGCACGACGTGATATACCGGATAAACGATACCCCGATAAAGAATACCGAACAGGCGGTGCGCATGATCGGCCAACAGCGGGTTGGCGATACGATCTCGCTGGACCTGATCAGGGAAGGCGATCGCCGGAGCGTCGAGATCGTGCTCGGAGAAGGCTGGAAAGCCGACAGCGTTCCGGCGCCGGACGACTACGAAGGATACCTCGGCATGACGCTGGAGATGTGGGACACGGCGGATGGTGATCGAGGCCAGTTCAAGCAGCCGGTCATTACCAGGGTGCACAGCCTCGGTCCGGCACACAGGGCGCGAATTTCGAGTTCGCAGAAATCGATCCTGATCAACGGTCCGTTCGTGGTACCGTACCTGCTGGATGTCAAGACGGTAACCGGGGTTGCCTACCAGGGCAAGTTTCACCGGGTAGCCAGTGTGGATGAGGTAGAGCAGTTTGCCGAGCAGGCTTACCGGGACGGGAACCCGTTATTGCTCGAGATCGAATTGTGGGCTCGCGCCAACCCTCGTGACGCCAAGACGGCGCTCGAACTCGAAGATACGGCGTTCTTCAAACTTACGCCAGGGCGCGCGATCGCCGACGTATCCGATCCCTACGTCAGGAAGGTTCTCGGGCGCGGGATTACCCGGCCGCCGTTCGAATTCGTAAAACAGACGGCCGGTTTCAGCGATACCCGTAAACCTTAATTCCGCGCTCCTGCGCGCTCAACCGCCGGGCGGCGCCAGCAGGTCTTCGATGAAATGCGAGGTGGGTTCGTAGCGGCCGGAAACACCGGCCTTGGCGTAGACGCCCGTCGCCTGCTGGCGTACCGATTTTTCCTTGACCCCCCTGACCCCGGCGATTTCCTGCATCGTTAATCCCTTGATCAGCAGGATCGCGATTTCCTTTTCGGTGTCGGTCAGCGCCCAGCGCCTGAATTCGTTGTCGATAACCTCGGGCAAATGCGCTCTTAACTGGATAACTTCCTGCTCGGTATCGTCGATTTCCGAAACCAGCCTCGAGACCTGTTTCAGTTCGAATACCAGCGCCAGCAGGATTTTCCTCGTGGTCGCGGATCACGACCTGAAGGTCGCCGAGTTTATCGTTAAACCGGACCCGGAGCATCCCGAGCGTAACATTCGCTCCTTCCCGGTAGAGGGATTTCGTATTCCGGCGCTGATTCTCGGTGACGGGATCGAACCTCGGCTGATAGACAGCCTGGCAAGCCAGATCGACCTGCCGCCGACCCTGCTCGGACTCGCCGGGATCGAAGCCGAGACGCCGATGCTCGGTACCGATTTTACCCGGGCAGGCAAGGACTATGTCGGCCGGGCAATCATGCAGTTCAACGACTACCAGGCTTATCTGGATGGCGATTCGCTGGTGGTGCTAAGGCCCGGCCTGGCGCCCCTGACGGGTCGCTATGTCGACGAAAAATTCTCACAGACCAGTAACGATGATCTGCAGGATCTGTCGGTTTCGGCGCTGGCGCATGCGTTGTGGAGCAGCAACATGTACCGGGAAGGGCTTTATAAATTACCGGGCGCATCGCGGTGACGCCGGTGCCGGCCAGTTGCGAATACCAGATCCCGTCTGTCTGCGCCTGCGTCAGTCGATCGGTGCGCCACCCTCGGCGCTGCGCCGTTCGATAAAGGCCTGCAGTTCCCTTTCGATCGCCTGCTCCATCGGCGGCGCCTGGAACTCTTCGAGTATCTTTTTCCAGACTCCGTTGGCACGTTGGGTCGCGGTCTTGCTGCCGCTCTCGGTCCACTGCCCGAAATTGCTCCAGTCGGAGACCAGTGGTTCGTAGAACGCGGTCTGGTAACGTGCCATGGTGTGATCGCAACCGAAGAAGTGGCCACCCGGGTCGACGCTGGCGATCGCCTCGAAGGCAAGCTCGGCGTCGCCGCTGTCCAGCGGGTTAAAGATTTCGGCGAAGGTTTGCAGCATCTCGACGTCGAGAATGAACTTTTCCATCGACCCGGTGAGCCCGCCCTCGAGCCAGCCCGCGGCGTGCACCATCATGTTGACGCCGCCGAGAATGCTGCCCCAGGCCGACATCAGGTATTCGTATACCGACTGCTCGTCGGGCGCGTTGGACGCGGTTGCCGCCGAGCCGCGCCACGGCAGGCCGATATGGCGCGCCAGCTGGCCGGCGCCGAACGCGGCCTGCACGAATTCCGGCGTTCCGAAAGCAGGGGAGCCCGATTTCATGTCGACATTCGACGTAAAGGAACCGTAGACTACCGGCGCGCCGGGACGCACCAGCTGCGATAATACGATGCCGGCCAGCGCCTCCGCGTGCTGCAGAACCAGCGCCCCGGGCATCGTCACCGGCGCCATCGCGCCGGCCAGCGTAAACGGCGTGATTACCGACATCTGGCCGGCCCTGGCAAAGTCGATGATGCCCTGGCACATCGGCACGTCGAGCTGGCGCGGCGAATTGGTATTGATGATCGTGTAACACCACGGTCTGGCCTCGAATTCCTGCTGGCTCAGGCCGCGCGCGATGCGCGTCATCGCGAAGCTGTCCTCGACCTGGGCGCTGCCGCGCGAATAAATGAAAAAGGGCTTGCGGCTCAGGGTCAGCTGGGCAGCGGTGACCTGGTAATGACGTAGGTGCACCGGTATATCCTGCGATTCGACATTCGGGGACTGCATGTGCAGCACGTCGAAGTGTTCGCTGAGCTTGATGATATTGCGCGTATCCTCGAGCGTGCCGGGACGCTTGCCGCGATCGAGATCGGAAATATGGGGCGCGCCGCCGACGCAGACGAAGGCGACGTGATCGCCGCCGAGCGTGACGTTGGTGTCGGGGATGGCGCCGTGCATGACGAATTCGCCGGGCGCGGTCCGGAGCGCAGATGTCACCAGTTCGGGCTCGATGCGCACCAGCAGCGAGGTCTCGTCGACGCTAGCGCCCGCTTTCCTGAAATATTCCCGGGCCTCGGGATTGAGTACCTTGATGCCGAGCTCGCGGATCACGCGCAGCGCGGTCTGGTGGGTCGCCTCGAGCCGATCCTCGCTGAATACCGGCTGGCGCAGCAGCGTATTTCTGAGATTACGATAATTGACCTCGCGTCGATGCGAGGTATCGGCGACCCCGTGATGCCGTCCGCGCCTGGTTCTCCTGCTCACGATAACCTGTCTCCGTAAGTGTCGATGATGTGGCGGCGAAACTCCTCTGCCTCGCGGGGATCGAGGTCGCGGCCGGTAAAGCATTCGAAATACGCCTCGGTATAACTCAGCCGCGTTGCCAGCGATTCCCCGATCTCGAGTGCATAGAAACCGATTTGCGAATAGTAAAGCACGCGAGCACGTATCAACGCGTCCGGCATCGGGTATTCGAAACGCGCATAAAACGCCTGCAGCGTTGCGATACGCGCGGCGTCTTCACGATCGATCAGGCGGCGTATTTTTGGCGAGCGGCGCGACCATTCGCGAATCGCGAGGTCCAGCCGCGGATCGAACGCGGCGGTATCGATGCAGGTTTCGAAAAACCTGAAAATGCCCTGCGCCAGGCTGGCGGCGCCGGCGACTGACCTGACGATGGCGTCGGTGTTCTTGTCTTTCCAGTAGCTCACCAGCGTTTCGATGAGGTCGTTACGGTTTTCGAAATGCCAGTAAAAACTGCCGCGACTGACGCCGAGATCGTCGGCTAGCCGGGTGATGCGTACCGCGTCGATGCCCTCGGAAACAAAGGTCTCCAGCGCCTGCAGCAGCCAGTCGAAACGCTGCAACTGTTTGCGATCCTGGCCCGGAGCACCGCGCTCTGCGACGGCCTTGAGTAGCGTGGTATCCGACATCTATTGCCCCATACAAATATGTATGGGGCAATATACAGATATGTATGTTTATTGCAATAATAATAGCCGATGACCAGGCAAAAATCTGAACTCCGGGTGGAACGATTCGACGCGCTCGAAATCATGCCGCGTTTCGAATACGGCGAAATGACGCAGGTCGTCGAAACTTGCGGCAGCAAGGACGGTTCCGAGCTCGGCACCGGCTGGGGGCGATTCATCGATGCGCGCATCCCGTGGACGGTTCGGTACGACGAGGTCCTGACCGTATTCGAGGGCGAACTTCGCGTGTACGCCGACGGCGCGGTACCTCCCTTCGCTGCGCAAGACAGCATCTGGCTGCCGAGAGGCACCGAGCTGGTTTACGAGGCCCGTTCGGCGCTGGTGCACTGCGCGATCCACCCCTCCAGCCGGTACGAGGGCTGACGCTTGTACAGGCGTTCCATCAACCATCTCCCCATGGACGACAATACCAACGGCTGGAGTCATATCCTCGGACCGCGCAGGCCGAAACCTGCGCTCGATGCCGAGCAGCGCGCGCCCTGGGTCGTCGTCGGCGCCGGCTACGCCGGGCTTGCGGCAGCGCGGCGGCTTGCCGAAAACCGGCCCGACGATAAAGTAATCCTGCTCGACGCCGGCGAGGTCGGCGAAAACGCGTCCGGACGCAATTCGGGCTTCGCGATCGACCTGCCGCATAACGTCGGCTCGTCGCTGGATGAACTGGACGGCTCGCATCGTTTCATGGCGCTGGCGCGCGCCGCCATCGATTACCATGAAACCCAGATCGATCGCTACGGCATCGACTGCGGCTGGAGTCAGCCCGGCAAGTATCACTGCGCGGTATCGGAGCAGGGTGTGCGCGAGGTGCTGGAACCCTTCGCCAGGGAACTCGATGCCCTGAACGAACCCTATACCTGGGTCGACAAGGTGGAACTCGAGAGGCGCCTCGGCACCAGGCACTTCGCCGCGGGCGTGCACACACCG
>Ga0224512_10000419_pt1 | contig 45371 bp, 39 predicted proteins | sample SF_May12_sed_USG_4_FD_169103 | JGI IMG/M metagenome (GOLD analysis project Ga0224512, IMG submission 169103) | Sediment microbial communities from San Francisco Bay, California, United States - SF_May12_sed_USGS_13 | ecosystem: Environmental > Aquatic > Marine > Sediment | place: USA... | reverse complement strand
TCAAGGCGGCGGTATTTGACGGCTGGGCCTGTCTCGGGTCCGCTAACTGGGACAAGCTGAGTTTCCGCACCAACAAAGAACTCAATATTGCGACATCACATCCTGAATTTGTCGACGAATTGCTCGAGCGCGTCTTTGCACCGGACTTCGAGAATTCGGTCGAGCTGACCGAACCGTTTCCGGAGCGATGGTCGGATCACCTTGCCGAAATAGTTGCGGACTACTTGTTGTAGTCAATCAGTCCGTCAAGTTGACGGAATTGACTACTACTTCACACCGGTGATGCTGAATACCGGAGTTCTAGGAGCCGGCGTAAGAATAGACAGCGTAGAAGTATCAGCTTTCGGTCAAAACAATGGAGACGTTGTCAATTTCGACTGGGAGGCCCACATCGGACCGGCATCATTCGGTCTACCCGAAGGGCAGTTTATACAGACGCTGGTTGATTCGATCGCAGGATACACACGGATTGCACCTACCCGATTCCGGTTCGTAATCGGCAATCAGGTAGACAATCAGAGTTATCAGTTTTCTGGTCAGCACGATTTTATTTCGGACACCACAACTGCAAGTCCGTACCTTTCGCTGGTGCAGCAGGCCGTCACATCGCCAATGAATCTAACAGATGGTCTGTACGCTCAGATATTTCTTTGGACGGCTGACAACCGTAACTCAAAAATTGATTTCGGCCAGATTTCGTTAACGGTAAGAGGAAAAATGCCGGTCATTCAGGTGGAAATCGACATCAAACCCGGCAAAGAACCAAACGCTATCAACCCAACGTCACGACAGAAGATTCCCGTTGTCGTCTTAACTACGGAAGATTTTGACGCGACCCAAATTGATCCTGACACTGTGACGTTTGGCCCAGATGGAGCCACAGAATTTCACAGAGCCGGTCACGTCAAGGACGTTGATGAAGATGGCGACATGGATTTGCTATTGCACTTCGATACTCGAGATACAGGCATCGCGTGTGCTGACACGGAGGCCACCCTGACGGGCGCGACATTTATCGGTGAGGAAATTTCGGCAACCGACACAATAGTGACGGTGAATTGTCCGTAACGGATGTCAGCGTATCTCGCCCTTTTCAAGAGGAGTAAGATAAAGTGAAACTTGCAAAAATTATTCGAACAAAAAAAGTTCGTGACCGCATACTCTGGACCTGTTTTGGCGTTGGCATCGTCTGCGGTGGTTCAGCAATCTCCGATACGCCTGAGGGTATTCCATTCACCGAACTTCGTAATCAATTGGAGATGCTCCAAGAGCAGCTTGAGAGCGTGGCGCGAGGTCCAGATGGAACGTGTTACGATAACTCAAATCGCTATGTAGATTGCGGAAATGGCACTGTTACCGACACAGTTACAGGGTTAGTTTGGTTGAAAGACGCAAACTGCTTCGGTTTGCAAGCCTATGCGACAGCCCAAGCTATGGCCGCAAGTTTGAAGGACGGCGATTGTGGACTCAGTGATAATTCGCGTCCGCAGGACTGGCGGATTCCCACGGCCGATGAGTGGGCCGCGACTCTTTACACTGCGAGGTTCATCGACTGCGACCCTCCGGCATTGACCGACACAAGCGGAACAGGCTGCTATTCCGTTGGATCATCACCATTCATCAATGTCGTCGTTCCGGTCGAGCCTATGACAGGTGCCTATTGGTCTGCCAATACGCACGACCAACCATTTGGAACGGAGCCAGCCGTTGCGCACGTGGGGTTTATCGGCATCATGGGGTTGGATTTGCCGGCAAACGCCTTCGTCGGAGTAGCTGTGAAAACGGATCTGAACCCTGTCTGGCCCGTTCGCGGAGTGGGCCAACGCTGCGCAAGACGAGAAGGGGCGTTTGATCCTACAGACTGCTTTTAGAATATCGCAGCGAAGGTTAATGCCGGAGCGCTAGTTCCGGCAATCACTGTGCCGGACGTACTCACTCCCGCTTGAGTGCGTGCCAGGATTGACTGGCATTTTGAGAAGTACCGAAGGCATTAAGATTGCGCTAGCTGCTGGTCAAGGGGAGCTTTGGGCCATGCTCGAAAAACTATACGCAGCCTCATTCAAAGACATTTTGGAACTTTCTAGACCTCCTGATCCCGAACTGGTGGATTTAATCGATCAAGCGTTTCTTGGAGGGCTGATTGATGGTCAAAAAGCTGATTTGGCGTATTTGTGGCTGATGGATAATCGCGGGCAACTCGCGTAGCTAACTGCCAGCTTTCAACTTGGAAAACGAATTTGTCCCAAATTTGTCCCACGGTGTACTCAAATTTAGTCAACGCCACGCGACTCCAGGCAAGGTAACTGATTGATATAATTAGTGTCGGTTTGCGAGCGATTGACTCGTTTTGCGCAAATCTAGAACTTAAAATCCGCTGGCCGAAAGGCCGTGCCGGTTCGAGTCCGGCCCTGGGCACCAGTACTGTTAATAAGTATGGCTACTGGATCGGCAGTACGGACAGTCTTTCTATGTCGGTTGGCAAATGCCATCTGGAGTAACGCGGCACCAGACAAGTCGTGGTTGTCAGGCCGTCACCCGCATCTATCGGCATCCCTCTGATTTTCACGCGCTGCTGCACGTTACTCTTGTGCGAGCGATAAACTGCCCGGCCTTGTCCGCTTCGGGCAGACAAGAACCTCTATCGGAGTGGCTGGATCGATTCGGCAGAGCAGCCCGAGTGCAGACTCCCGGCGCCCGTCGCTGCCATCAGCGTTTTGGCTCTTCGTTCAACACGAGCCGGACCTCGTCGCCGTCCTGCGCGAAAACGGCATAGTCGGATCCGGCATCTTTGACGATCCAACCGTCGAGGTCCGCATTTTCACTGATATGCCGGGTAGAGTCATCGTAGCGGTCGTTGAGTATCAGCACACTGGAGCCGTCGAACTTGGCGATGCCGCTCAGTTGCCATTGCTGTTTCAGACGATCGCCCGCAGCGACTGTCCCTGGTTCCTCGGACGGCTCGGTGTTGACCGGCAGCATCGGTGCCGCCGGCAAATTATCCGTTTGTACGTCGGTCAGGACGACGGGTTCGGCTACCTGCGGGTCTACGGCGACCTCGGCTGCGATGTTCCACCATATTGCGCCGATCAACAGTGCTACCGCGGCCGCCGTCGGCAGCAATACCGCGCTGCGCCAGTCACGATTCTTGCCTGGTTTCACGGGGTCAGCCGGGCGCAACATATCGCGAGGCGTCAGCGGTGTCGCAAGACGACGCTCCAGCCATTGCGTAATGTTTCGCCACTGATCGATGTCTTTGCCGGCCCGGCTCGCCGGCATTTCATGAATGCACAGGCCACTGCTTGCGGCACGCGTGTAGTTCTGACTGTCGCGAAGCACGGCGACGACCGTGATGGTCAGGCGATGCAAGAATTTTCTCAGCTGCTGGTAGGCGAGCGTGCGTTCATTGACGCGATTCGCAATCACACCCAGGCGACCGTTTCGCCGACTGACTTGCGCCACCAGCAGCAGATCCGAGACGAGGCGGGATGCCGCGTGGATATCGAGATCCGATGGCAGCACCGGAACAATAATGGCGTGCGCGCCGCAGGTGTAGTCGGCCAGTTGGTGGGCTGGGAGCGCGCCGGGAGCATCGACGACCACGTAGTCGATGTCCTGCGGCACCGTGATGCACTGATCCCCGTTCATGTCCGGGTTTGAATAGATGACGGATATGCCGTGGATGCGCGAGTACTCGGACGGCCGGTTTTGCAGCCAGCGTGTACTGGACCCCTGTCGATCCATGTCGATCAGCGCGACCTGGCGCCCGGTGCAGGCGAGATAGCCGGCAAGATTGAACGCGAGCGTCGTCTTGCCGGAGCCGCCCTTCGGGTTCAGGACGACAATCCTGCGGATATTTGTCGAGCCCTTGAATTTCAGCATAGGATGCGCGATCAGCGATTCATAGCAGATTTTTCCTTATAGACAGGTAAGATAGCAGTCGGTCGAGCCGATCGGCACCGGCCGATGGAACAGAATTCCTGCCGGAATCAACCTAGCCCTTCGGTCGATCGTGTGACTGCCACCCCCAGAACGGACCATTGGCGGCCGCCGCGTGGCGACTTGCCCGTCGGCCAAGCCTCATCGTGATGGTCGGCCTGGCGATCCGCTTGCGGGTTGTAATCAGGAATGCAACGCATGCGGCGAGGCAGGCAGACTGGCTCCGCATTTCATCGAGGGTTCCGTGAAAGGCCGCGCTTATCTGCGCCTTGCACGTCCGGTTGCGATTTCCAGCGCCAGTTCGGAAACTTGACCGCCACGCGTAAACGTCGCGCGGTCGGCCGCGACCGAGTCGAGCATCCAGCCATTGTACGAGGCGCCCTCGGCAAGTCGCACCAATTGATTGTCGGCCAGGCTGCGCAGCAACGCGATCCGGGTGTCCGCAACGATGGCCACGCCTTCGAGTTTCAGTTGCAGCGGTGCCGGTGTTGCAGCCGGTGCAGCGACCGGTTCCGGTGGCAGCTTGCGGTCGCGGAAAAAAATCGGCCGTTCCAGGATCGATGCGAAACTGTCGATTGGCGGGGGCACGTAGGTGGTAGCAGGCCGGGCCGGAACGGCAAAGTCGGCATCCGTTTCCGCGCTATCACCGGCTGAGCCAGACGTGCGAACGGGCACGAACCATTCAATCAAAATCACCGCCGTCAGCAATACGCAAATAGCCGACAGCAGTGTCGTAAAGAGTTTGTTGCACTCAAATCTCATTGCGTGGTCCCGGCATGTAGGCGAGTAAATCGAAATCGACGTCGAATTGCCTGGTTGACTGTTGTTGATTTAACCTCCGCCTGCCGCTTTCTCGAATCGAAACGTTGTCCATGAACAAAAACGTCGTATTCGTTTCAAAGTCGTAGAATGTCTGGATGATTGCTTCCAACCCGCCGCGCATACGCACCTTGAGGGCAATACGCTTGAAATCCTGTTCCTGACTGGGCGGCAGTACCTGCGTGCTGAGAATCATCGTGCTATTGCTGCCGGTCACCTGCTTGACGATGCGTTGCAACTCGGCCGCTGCAACTGCATCGGTAGTGCTTCGCAAGTAATGACCGCTGGACAACTGCGCTTTCCGCAGCTGCTCCAGGCGCGGTCGCAGTTTCTGGTCTGCTACCAGCATTGCGCGCAGCTGATGCAAGTCACCTTGCAGTTCCTCGATACGAGCCCGTTGCGACGCGTTAGCCGACCAGACCGGCAACACCGTCACCAGCGCGACAACGGCGACCACGACGGCAAGGATCGCAGTGGCCAGGTAGCGCTGATGCTGCTTCGACAGCTGGTCGATCATCGCGTTTGCTCCAGCTCGAAATCGGCTGAAAGATGAAAACGTTCTTCGCCAGTGGCCGGTATCCGCACGAGCGGCGAGCGGAAGCGCACGTTTGTCAGCGTCGGCACGCCTTCCAGCAAGGACACCAGCGTCGCCGCGGCTGATGACTGGCCCTGCAGATGGATCTCGGTTGCGCTGATGTCCAGCCGGCTGATCCAGGTATGGTCCGGCACAACCCGGGTGACGTCGTTCATGGTGGTCAGGACGGACATCCCCGAGCCCTTTTTCCGGAGGAGATAATCGGAGCCGGCCGCCAGTCCTTCGACCTGCCGCCGCAGCTTAATCGCGCTCTCGGCCTGGGCAGTCGTGTCGACCAGCTGGCGTTCGAGTTCTTCGAGTACGAGTTTCTTTTGCATGACGGGCAGCGTGACCGCAAGCACACCCAGGAGCACGGCCACCGTTGCCAGGGCCGCATTCACACGACGCCGGGTATGATTTCTATTGTTGCGCCCACTTTGTGGCAGCAGGTTGACTGGCAGTACGGACGTGCCGCAGCTACCCCGCGTCGTCAGGGTATCCACCCGCAGACCGGCGCTTGCCAGATTGTCGACCAGGGTATCCACTATTCGGCGCGGCGCGACCACCAGGTCCAGGAACAACTTTTTCGCGGCGCTAACCCGGCCCGTGACGACGTAGTCGTAGTACACCTGGTCGACGGTAAACGGTGTTTGACGGTCCATCTCGAATGACAGTACCTCGCGCAGATTCTCCTCCGCGGCGAGCGGCAGCGACATCGAACGGACGAGCACCTTGTCGGCCGGTAACAGCACCACCGATTCTTCACCGTTATCCGGCAATTCGATGGCAGACCGGTCATCAACCGGCAATGGTATGCGGGTCAGCTGCACACTGCTGTTTGTCGAGGAGCGTCGCAGGATCAGCGCATCGTCCTGCGCATCGATGAGGATCTGCTGATAGCTGCGTGACAGCACGGATTGCAATGTCGGTGGCAGCATGGCGAGCAATTCGCCGGTCCACCACGACCAAAAGGCGCCAAGCCGGCGCAGCCCGGGTGCAAGGTACCGGACTCGCATCCTCTGCAGCGACTGCTCCATGACCGTGCTCACTGCAAGTCCTCAGCAGGCTGTGCAACGGATACCCGCATGGGTTCGCGCCAATAAAGAATGTCATACGGTTGCCCGGCGGCCGGCGAGATCCGCACGACGGTTTCCAGTGACGCGAGGGCTCCGTCGCCGACCGTTGCGCTGACGCGAATATGGTACGTGTCGCTGCCCCGGGCAGCGGTGCCCGCAGCGCTGGCAACAGAGTCCCGGACCGGCTGGATTTCCTGTCCGGTCAGCGCGGCGATCAACCCCGGCGGAGCGTATTCGAGGTTTACGCCCCAACGATTCGAATAGACTGTCAGGTAAGGCGCAATCCGCTCGAAGATTGGTGCCGTCATCCCCATGACGTAGCTGAGCTCGTCGACACTGCCAAACGCATCGCCTCGGGTGGTCCACGACAGTCCGGCAGCGAGATAATCGTCGTCTTCAGCACCGTTCAGACGTACCAGATCATCGGCATCGCGCCAGTCGAGAATGGCGTCCACAAGCCGTCGTTGGGTCATCTGGTCCACGTCCGCGGCCGTCAGCAGCGCGCTCAACAGGACGGCGTTGGCGAGGTTCAGATCGACCAGCCCGCTGGCATCGCGAATTGCCACGGCAATGTCGTGACCCTCAAAGCGAAACGACTGAACACTGCCATCGACTGGCCACTGCCGTTCGGTGCCCGGTGACATCAGGTCCAGGATAGCTCTTTGCGCGCCGGCCTCGGCCAGCGCCCGGGCCTTTGCGGTATCGATCTGCCGTGACGCCAGGCTGATTTCGGTGTGCGCGTTGCGCGCATGTCCGGTTGCCAGCAGGCTGACCAAAACGACCAGCCAAAGCACCAGGACAAGCGCCATTCCTTGTTGACCGGTGCTTGTGCGCGGCTGCACGGATAGCAGTGGTATCGGGATGCCTTTTTTCCGGTCGGTCATCATGACGAGCCTTGTTGTGCGCGAATCGGCAGTATCAATTCCGGCCAGCGATCGGCATCGCTAGCCGCCAGCAGTTTGATGCGCACCAGATCAGGCAGTCTTTTTTCATAGTCGTGCCAATCCGGATGCCACGATGGCGCCGCGTCGGCCACGCGGGTGCCGAAGAATTCGAACGTAATCGCCGCGCAACGCTCGGCAAGGATGAGCCGTCGATAGGACAGGACATCAAACGGATCCTCGGCGCCCGGATCAAATGTCGCGTAGGACAACACCAGCCGCTGCCCGTCGGCGTACGGCTCGGCGTCGAGCCGGTAGACCATCAGACCCGCAACGCCCGGATGGTGTGGTGCCGATCCAATGAAACGAATGATCTCGGCGTTGCCCGTAAATGCAATCAACCGGGTGTCGTCCGCGATCGAGGCACTGGTCAGAAGCTGCGCAAACTGGCGCCGGAGAAAATCCGCGACCAGTCGCACCTCTGCGTTCGCGCCGGCGCGCCGGATACCTGCCTCCCAGCTGCTGCCGGCAAGTCGCACCGCGCCGAAGGCCACCGTCATCATCAACGTCATGATGACCACCGCGACCAGCAATTCCAGAAGCGTGAAACCGCGGCTGTGTTTCCGTCCGCAACACTGCTGCGGACGTCGATTACGACACGCGTGCCGAGTCACGTACTCCCTCCGCTCGACTGTGGTCGATCAAGCTTGATCGTCGAAAGATGCAGTCGACGGGCATTCTCGCCGTTCGGCCACTCGACGACCACCGTGACCTGATATGCCGGGACAGGCAGTTGATCCGTTTTGCTGAAATCTTGCGGTATGTACTCTGCTATGTGGCGTGTCCAATGAAACGTGCCCTCAATCCCCGACGTCTCACCGGGCGTTATTGTTGCGCCGGCACCGGCAGCGGCCAGCTGGCTTTCGGCCAGCAACACGGCATGGGCATAATCCGAGGAGAGGGCCACACTCTGTAACCCGGCCGAGAAAATACGCATCAGTACAGTCGAGGCCAGCGCGAGGATCACCATCGCGACCAGTACTTCAACCAGCGTGTAGCCCTTCAATGGCCGGCTAATACACATCGTCCGTCGCAGCTGTGACGTTGACGCTGCCCATCAACCAGTTAACGTCGACCAGGTAAGCACCGCGACCCTGACTGACTTTAATCGCTGCGCCACTGGCACTGCCGTCGGGATAAAACCGTACCGTAAATTTGTCGCGTGCTGACGTGCCCGCGAAAGCCGCAAACTGCGTGCTGTTGGCAACTGCCGCACCACGAACATCCAACTGCATGTTGCGCGGTAACGTCGTCGGTGTACTGCCCGCGATCACGTATTGCGCCGGCTCCGTCGCAATAACGACGTCCGTCTCCTCGCCGAGCACGATGGCCAGACTGCGCGCCTGCCTTAACGTCAGTGCGAGGTCACGCGTCGCGACTTTCAGCTTGGTACCCGGAACTGCGGCCGAGATCGCTGCCGGTACGACCGTGACCAACAGCCCGGCGATGGCCAATACAACGAGCAACTCGAGCAATGTGAATCCGAGGTCGCGTCTGTTTCGAATAATCATGACAGTCACCAACTCAATATGTCTTGGTCTTCGCCATCGCCGCCATCGGCGTTATCACGACCCAGTGAAAATAGATCGTAGTCGCCATACTCGCCCGGCGACTGATAGCGATAGCTGTGACCCCACGGATCTGCAGGTATCGTGTTCTTCTTGAAATACGGTCCTTGCCAATTTGGCACCCCCGTCGGCTCGACCACCAGCGCCGTCAACCCTTCTTCTGTCGTTGGGTAACGTCCGACTTCAAGTCGGAATAAATCCAGGCCTACAGCGAATTCGGCGATCTGCAGTTCGGCCGTGTCGGATTTCGCGCTGCCGAGGTATTTCAGTACCCTCGGGCCGACCAGGCCGGCCAGCAGACCCAATATCGTCAGGACGACGAGCAACTCGATCAATGTGAAGCCGCTACGTGTGAGTCGATTGCCAAGTTTACGTCTGTTCACTGACATGACATTTGTCCTCATCATTCAGATAACGAGTTCATTGAGACTGAGGATTGCGATCAGAATCGAGATGATGACGGCCGCGATGATCGCGCCAAGGCTCAATATCAAAATCGGTTCCAGCAGATCCAGCGTCCGTTTGATCGTTGTTCGCGTGTCACGATCGTAAGTATCTGCAACCTGGGTCAGGATCAGCGGCAGATTTCCCGATTCTTCTCCGACCCGCATCATGTGAATGGCAAAGGGTGGGAATTTCGTGTATTTGGCCAGGGTATCGGCGAGGCTCTGGCCTTCCCGAATTTCGTTCGATACGCGAGCCAGGCCACTGGCCAGCACCTGGTTGCCGAGCGTGTCCTTGACGATCGCCAGGGCATTGAGCAACGCCACACCGTTTTGCAGCAGGGTTGCAAGCGTGCGGGCAAACCGGGCCACTTCCACTTTCAGGATCAGCTGGCCGGCGAGCGGTAACTGCAACAGCCACGCGTGCCAGCGATACTGACTGGCCGGCAGCTGTAACTGACGGCGCACAATCAAGGCCGCGGCACCGGCTGCAACGAACAGGATCCAGCCGTAGTTCTTCAGTGCGTCGCCGATGCTGATAGTGATTCGTGTTGACAGGGGCAATACCTGTCCGACGCCATCGAACATGTCCTTGAACTGGGGCACGACGTAGCCGAGCAAAATGAAGATCGACACGACCGCCACAACAATCAGAATAACCGGGTAGATCAGGGCAGAGATCAGTGCATCGCGCACCGCCTGGCTGTTTTCCATGTGGTCGGCGAGACGTTCGAGAACGACCTCGAGTGCACCGCCCGATTCACCGGCGCGCAACAGACTGACGTGAAACGGGCTGAATACTCCGCCTTGCTGCTGCACGGCATCTGCCAGCGTCGATCCGTGGCCGACTTCGTCGCGGATATTGCCCAGCAGCGTGCCCAACGGACTGCCATCCTCCAATGCCATCAATATCGACAGCGCCCGATCCAGCGGCAGGCTGGCGCGCAACAAAATGCTTAGCTCACGTGTTGCATCTGCCACTTGTTGTTGCGTAATGCGTCGCCTGCGCAGCCGCCGTGTTCGGGTCGGTCTTGTTGCCGTAGTCGTTGCGTCGATGCGAATCGGAATTTGCCCGATGCCGTGCAGGTACCTGACGATGTCTTCACGGTTGGTGCCGGTATGCATTCCCTCGACGATTCCGCCGTCCGCCGTTACTGCTTTGTACGCGAAAGTATTCACGAGAAGACTCACTTCAGCAGGTGGCAGTCATGTGCGCAGGCGGTCAATCTCATCGGGTCTGCTCCGGAGTCACCCGCAGCACTTCTTCAAACGTCGTGACTCCCGCGACGACTTTTCTGAGTCCGTCCTGACGCATTGGAATCATTCCCTGCTCACGTGCGGCGTTGGCGATATCGCCGACATCGCAGCGTTGCAAGACGAGTTTCTTGATCGAGTCGCTCATCCGCAGGATCTCGAGGATCGCGGTTCGTCCCGAGTAGCCCGTGTGGCCGCAGCAATCGCATCCGGCAGCGCTGTACAACGCGCCGCCATCCACGTAGCCGAAACGAGTCAGTTCCAGGCGCTGCACCAGCTCGTCGACGGGCCGATAGGGTTTGCGGCACTCGCAGCACAGCGTGCGAACCAACCGCTGGGCCTGCACAGCGTTGACAGCCGAAGTCAGCAGGTAATCCTGAACGCCCATGTCCAGCAGCCGCATCACGCTGCCGGCCGCGTCGTTGGTGTGCAGTGTCGACAACACGAGGTGGCCGGTCAGTGCCGACTGCACCGCGATATCGGCGGTCTCGCTGTCACGCATTTCTCCGATCATGATCACGTCCGGGTCCTGGCGTACGATGGAGCGCAGGGCATTGGCGAAAGTGAGGCCGATCTGCGGTTTCGCCTGCATCTGGTTGATGCCGGTAATGTTGTATTCGATCGGATCCTCGACCGTGATGATCATGCGTTCCGGCGTGTTGAGGTGTCGCAAGGCCGCGTAGATGGTCGTCGACTTGCCGCTGCCGGTCGGACCTGTGACGAGCAGGATGCCGTGCGGCATAGCCAGTATTTCCTGCATCGACTTTTCCTGATCCGCGGTGAAGCCGAGCGGCCCGAAATCGAGCTCGATGTCGTCGCGGCGCAACAAGCGCAACACGACGCTCTCGCCGTGCATCGTGGGCACGGTGGACACGCGAAGATCGAACTCGTTGCCGCGCACGCGTTGCCGGAACCGACCGTCCTGCGACAGCCGCCGTTCTGCAATATTCAGATTGGCCATGATCTTGATGCGTGAGATGACAGCGGCGGTCGATGTCGTGGGCGGCGCAGGCACCTCGCGCAATAGCCCGTCAATGCGGTAGCGAATCTTCAATTGATTTTCGAACGGCTCGATATGGATGTCGGATGCGCCGGCCTCGGCTGCATTGCGGATGATCTGACTGACCAGTTTTATGATCGGCGCTTCGCTGGCAAGCTCCTTCAATTGTTCGACGTCGTCCAGGAATTCCGTGGTGCCAGCAGCGTTTGGCGGCGACTCGCCGGAGTCCGGCGCGAGTTGGTCGAACCGTTCGATTTCAGCTTCGATTTCGGAGGGAATACCAAGACAGCAGACAACATCTTTGTCCGTGCATAAGCGGACGGAATGACGCAGATACGAGTCTTGCGGGTTAGTCATCACCAGCGTCACTTCGACGTCGTTCTCATCGAGTATCAGAATGTTGTTTTGCTTGAGGAATTGTGCGGAAATTTTGCAGTTCGCCGGAGATGCCTCGGTAAATTCGTTTTTCGTGACCAGTCGTACGCCAAGCTGTTTCGCCAGACATTCCGCAACGTCGTACTCGGAGACAAATCCGAGCGTAACAAGCAACGAGCCAATCTTTTCCGACCGTTCCTGCTGTTGTTGCAACAGAAGGGCGCGTTTCGCGTTGGCGGGATCGAGTTTCCCTGCTTCGATGAGACGACTGCAGAGTGCTCCCTTTCGAGAATCACCCGAGACAACGTAAAGCTGCGGATCGGTAATGTCTGTCGCGACGCTTTCCACATGCCCCCTTGAAATCGTGCATGCTGCGTTTAGCCGATTGCACATAATAATGTGTCAGAAATGCAGCGTGTGCCGCCTGTCTTGTCATGGCTGATTGTTCACACAGTACAGGCGCGCAACGCTCGCTTGATCATATATAAATCGAATCCGGCAATGAATGATCGGGAGTATTGGTTAGTACTGGCCGAAATATAGAGTGTCGGCGAGGAAAATCCTGATCGAAAGTTGGGTACATCATTCGTGGCGCGTGGGGTAGTCTGGCAAGAGCATTTTTCGGCTGCGCAGTATGAAAAAATTATGGCTGCGAATGGTGTCATCCGTTCTTGTACTTGCGGTGATCACTTCCTGTGCGATAACGCCGCAAGCGGAATCCGAGGTGCGCTCCGCAGCGGCGGATGATCAGCCGCCCGGGACACCGCGCACTGCAGGTCGGGATGATGAACTGATCGTCGATAGTCCCGATGAGCAGGCGGCGTCTGCTGCTGGAGACGGTGCAAATGTCGCCCTGGGATCGGGACAGTTTGTGCAGGCAGCTCGCGGACCGACGGTCGATGCCTACGCCGAGGATGAAGGCGTCACACTGAACTTCGAACAGGCCGATCTGAAGGAATTCTTGCGCGTCGTATTCGAGACGATTCTGCAGGACAATTACTTTATCGATTCCCGCGTACAGGGCAGTGTAACGCTCCACACGACACGACCCGTGACCCGCGCGGCGGTGTTGCCGATCCTGGAAGCGGTGCTGCATGGCAATGGTGCCGCCTTGTTGCGCGAGGAGGGCATGTTCAAGATTGTGCCGATGGCCGATGCCGAAGCGATGGTCGGTGCGCCGGCGATCGGCCGCTACACGTCGAATCGTGGGGCGGGTTTCGTCACCCAGATAGTGCCGCTCGAACACGTTGCCGCTCTGGAGATGCAGCGTCTGCTTGGACCGTTTGTGCCGGACGGCAGCGCGCTGCGCGTCGATGAAGCACGTAACGTGCTGATCTTGTCGGGGCCGAAGTATCGGATCGATGAATTGCTCGCGACGGTTCGCACGTTTGACGTGGATTGGTTGCGCGGTATGTCGTTCGGCATTTTCAAACTGCGGTACGCCGATGCTGCCACGCTGGTCAGCGAGCTGGAGGCGATCGTGAGTGGCGCCGGACCGTCGCCGCTCAGCGGCATCGTCAGACTTCTGCCGATCGAGCGTCTGAACGCGGTTCTGGTGATCACGCACCGACCCGATCACATTACAGACGTGCAGCGTCTCGTTGCGCAGCTGGACTGGGGAGTCGAAGGCAGCGCCGGCAGACGGTTATTCGTCTATGAACTGGAAAACGGCAAGGCCGAGAATATCGCGCGTACCCTGCAGCAGATTTTCGGTCAGGTTGGCGGCAACCAGGGCTTAGGCGATGGCACTCCGCTGATGGGCAGTGAGGTTTTTCGCAGCGCTGATGCATTGTCCAGACCGCCACCGGAGCCGGGCGCGGGTCTCGGCGTGGCAGAGCAAGCTGCCGCGGAGAGTGTCGTCGCTGCCGCCGACGAGACAGTCATCATCGCCGATCCCGATAACAACGCCGTACTCGTGCTGGCGAATCAGCAGGACTACCGTGCAATCGAGGCGGTCATTCGACGATTGGATATATCGCCACGGCAGGTGCTGATCGAGGCGACGATTGCCGAAGTCACGTTGTCGAACACGCTGGATCATGGCGTGCGCTGGTTCCTCGAAAAAACAGACAGTGAACTGGGTTTCAATGCGCCGGTTCCGGGCTCCGCGTCCGGCGCAGGACTGGCCTTCGCGTTCTTCGATCAGGACAGCGACCTCACCGCGTTTTTCGATTTGCTGGCCACCGAATCATCGGTGAAATTCCTGTCCACGCCGCAAGTCATGGTGCTCGACAACCAGACTGCGAACATTCGCGTCGGTGATCAGATACCCGTCACCACGCGCAGTTCGCAAAGCACGACCAACCCGGACGCGCCGATTGTGACCGAAGTGCAGTTTCGCGACACGGGCACGCTGCTGACGGTCACGCCCAGTATCAACGCCGGCGGACAGGTGACCCTGGAAATCAGCCAGGAAGTCAGCCTGCCGGGTACCGAACCGGCGGTCGGCGGCGGCGGTAACGTCTCTATCGCGCAGCGCACGATCAACAGCAGCGTGATCGTGCAGAGTGGCCAGACGGTCGTGCTCGGGGGTCTGATTCTCGAGAACACGAACAACGGCAAATCCGGAATTCCTTTACTGATGGATATACCGCTGCTGGGTCATGTATTCAGTTCCACCTCGAGCGATGTGTTCCGCACCGAGTTGATCATTACGGTAAAGCCCAGAGTTGTCGAGAATCAGCGCGCGATGCAGGAGATCACGCGCGAACTTCGTGCGCGAATGAAAAAGGCCAGCGAATACGAAAGCCTGGTCAATCGGGCAGACGACGCTCAGTAGTTATCGGATCGCAGAAAGCGGCGGAATTGGCGGCGAGCGAAACCAATGACGAATCGAGTTTTGCAATTTGCGTCGACCGCGTTGATCGGCACGGTAATCGTCGCCTCGGTAATCGCTGTTGCCTATGGGCGAATCACGGTCCGCAACCTCACGGAGCTCGGCGCCGATCAAAACTCGGCGGTTGCCCAGTCGCTGGTGAACGCCGTCCGGCAGCCGCTCGATGAACTCCTGCGCCAGCCGCTGAATAAGCCGGTAGCGGACCTGCAAGATTCCGCTTCCGCCAGCGGCCTGCCGGCGCTCATCAATCGCCTGATCGAGGATCTCTCGGTCGTCAAAGTCAAGGTCTTCAACACAGACGGCATAACCATCTACTCGACCGCAACAATCGAAATTGGCTGGGTGGAGGCGCGCAACCCGGGAGTCATTGCGGCACTGGCGGGCGATACGATTAGTGACATCGTGCGCCGAGACACGTTCAATTCCTTCGATGGAGTCATGGAGCGGCGCGATCTGATTCAAACCTACATGCCGGTACGGGACGACGGCGACGCAATCATCGGCGCGTTTGAGGTCTACTCCAATGTGACGCCGCTTCTGGCGCGAATCGCGACGACGAAACGTCGCATCGGCGCAGGCGTAACCGCAATATTGGGGGTTTTTTACCTACTGCTGTTGATGCTGTATCGACGAACCGACCGGCGCCTGCAGGCAGAGCAGGCCAAAACCCGGATGTACCTCGAAGAGATCGAGTCGGCGAAAGACAGTCTGGAACGACGCGTGGCGGAGCGGACCGAAACGGTCGAGAGGCTGCGCAGCTTTTTGCAAACTGCGCTCGACGGTATACCGGACCCGGCGATCGTCATCAACAAAAACTATCGAATTACCGCAATGAACCAGGCGGCGCGCGAGGCCTATGTCACGGACCGGAGCGAGGGTGAGCAGTCGTACTGTTTCCGGGCTCTGTTTGGCCGTGACACCCCTTGTGCGGGCACGACCCATGTCTGCACGTTGAGGACCGGCGACGCCTACAAGTCGACCGAGTCGGTCATTGCGGAAAACGGTCAGACGCAAACCGTGGAAATCCGGACAACACCCCTGCGGGATAACAACGGCAACATTTCCGGTGCCATCTCCGTCGTGCATGATCTGAACGAGCGCGAGCAGGCGGCCTACCAGCTGCGTCTGGCAAAAGAACGTGCCGAGATTTCGAGTCAGGTGAAATCGGAATTCATCGCCACGATGAGCCACGAAATTCGCACTCCGATGAACGCCGTCCTCGGCATGACGGATCTGCTCCAGTTGACCAGCCTGACGCGCAGGCAACAAGGCTATATTCATACGATCCAGAGTAGCGGCACCATGCTGCTCAGCTTGCTCGACAATATTCTCGACTTCACAAAAATGAATGTCGGGGCGCTGGCTATTCAAAAGCAGGAGTTCAACGTCGTCGACCTGCTGGAACGCGTTCTCCAGATCATGGGTTACGACGCCTACTCCAAGGGTCTCGAATTGGTCGGCTGCCTGGAAACGGACCTTGGGCTGCGCGTCGCGGGTGACAAAGGTCGCCTGCGTCAGATTCTCGTCAACCTGGCGCGCAATGCCGTCAAATACTCTGAGCGGGGCAGCATCGTTATCCGCATTCGTATCGACTCTGAACAGGAAGGACGGATCAAGTTGCTGTTTACCGTGTCGGACTGCGGCATCGGCATGACCGACGATGTCATAGCCCGGTTGTTTACACCATTCGCGAGTGCCGAGGATCCGGATACGGCCAAGCGACAGGGTGGCGGTCTCGGCCTGACTATCTGCAAGCAGCTGGTCGAGCAAATGGGCGGGGAAATCGATGTCGACAGCGAGCTCGGACGGGGCACGGTCGTGCGCTTTTCAGTTCCGGTCGAATGGAAAGCCTCGCACCAAAACGGTTTCGCGGGCAACGAGCTGGCTCTGCAGGGCAAGCGGATTCTCGCCGTCCATCGGCATACGATCACCGACGAAGCGGTCTGTTCGTATGCCCTCGCATTGGGTATGTGCTGTGACATCGCAGCGACAGACGGCGAGGCGCTGGAGCGCCTTCAGGCGGGCGCGGCGGGCGGTGAACCGTATGCGGCGGTGGTTATCGATACGATGCCGAACGCACTGGACGGCCTGGTTTTGGCACGCCGGATCCGCGCACTGGAGATGGCCGGTTCGATTCCGATCGTACTGCTGACACCGATCTCCACATCGCTCGAGCCAGGCAAAGTATCTTCCATAGGCAGGATCCGGATCGTCAACAAGCCGATCCTGCCGAGCGAGTTGCTGATGAGTTTTCAGGACCTCATCTGCGTTAGCCAATCGTCAGCGGCGAACTTTGCGCGTATTCCGGAACAGGCTCAAGACAATGATGGGCTGCGCATACTGGTGGCGGAAGACAATCCGGTGAATCGCCACCTGCTGACGCGAATGCTCGAGTCAATGGGCTACAGCGCCTATTGCGTCGACAACGGTCCCGCCGTCCTGGATGCCCTGTCGCGAGTCGAATATAACCTCGTGCTGATGGATTGCCAGATGCCGGAAATGGATGGCGAGCAGGTGACCGAAGTAATTCGACGCGACGTTGAGCGCTTCCGGACGCAGCCGATCGTCGTCGCCATTACGGCCGATGCGTCGCACGAACATCAAGCGACCTGCCTGGCCGCGGGCATGGACGATTTTATTGGCAAACCCATTCGGCTGCACAAACTCAAGCGAGGGATGACGCGTTGGCGGGCAATGCTGGCCCTACGATCAGACGATATGATCGGCGCCGGCCAATCCGAGAATCGCAACACCGAGCAACGGTTAGTCACGAAGCTCGCCGACAGGATCGGATCGTCGGACACACATTTTCTCAGTCATTATATCGATCTGTTTCTCGATGACACGGAAGCGCGTTTGAACAAGTTGTCCGACGCGCTGGAAAGACAGGATACCGACGTATTGCGGCGAGAAAGCCATGCACTTAAAGGCGCCTGCCTCGAATTTGGTATCACTCGCATGCGCGATTATTGTGATGACATCTCTGCCTCAGCCGCCAGTGGCAGCATCGACGACGTGCAGCACCAGATGCGGCTGTTGCGCCGGGAATTCGATCGCATCAAGCCGGTCTTCGAGGCCGAGAGAGCGGCGCAGGCTCGGCACTCATCGCCAGATCGATGATGCCCAACTGAGCGGCGATCGCCACTGCTTCCGTCCGGTTGCCGGCATCGAGCTTCTTGAGAATGGCGTGCACATGAAACTTGACTGTCGATTCCGAAATGAACAGCGTCCTGCCGATATCCCGATTGGTTTTGCCCGCCGCCAGCAATTCGAGGACCTGTTTTTCGCGTTTACTGAATAGCACCGCCGGCTTGCTGGGGGCCCTCGAACGCCTGTTCATGTGATGCATCAATTTGGCGGCGACTGAGGTCTCGAGGACCGTGCCGCCTTCACGCACACTGTGAATCGCCCCGAGGATCTCTTCTTTCGGGCAGCCCTTGAGCAAATAGCCGTCGACGCCGAGTTCGGCGGCCTGAATGATGCGCTCTTCCTCATCGTGCGAGGTGTAAATGATGGTCTGTATTTCCGGCGCGGCGTCTCGCAACTGGCGCAGCGCATCCACGCCGTGGGTTTGTTCGAGTTCCAGATCCAGCAGCACGACATCGGGTTGCAGGGAGGCGATCGCCGCAGCGATACCGTGCACACTCTCGAGTTCGCCGACGACTTCAATATCCGCATCCGAATCCAGCATGTGCCGGATGCCGTACCGAACGACCGGATGGTCATCCACGATCAGTGTGCGAATACGCGCTGTTGTATTCAAAGTGTTTCAACCCCACCGAAACTGAAACCACCCGCTATTATTCGGAATTGCCTGTTTGTTGCCGCTGCCGGACGCGTCATGCCCGGTCGCAGTCGGGTAATTATCGCTTAGAACATCAACTAATTTACATCCTTTGACACCGAGAAGCCATCCCTAGCAGCACGGCGTGGGATCCGTATAAGTACACAAACCGGATCGGCGGCGATCTGCTTGCCCGGTCGCAGCGACGACACGTCATCAGCACGAGCCTCTGCTTACCTGACATTTGGTACAGGAATTAACCGTACTTAATTGCAGCTGAAAATCGTTCCAAGTGCAGGGGTCACCGGGCGTCGGCTTTCCTTAGACTGAATCAGCTGAAAACAACGGTTCATAGAATTCCCGTTGCCATGCCCGCGTTCGACAGCATGTGCGACGACAGGATTCAAGAGGCAGGCTCGATCCGGAGACAATCATGAAGATGGTAACGCGCAGTGATGATCACCATGCAGATTATGTAAAACGTTTTTCACTGTTTTGGATGATCGCAGGCATCGGTTTGTTTGCGGCGCCGCCGTCGCAGGCGGAGGTTTCGTGCGAGCGCGAGCTGACGGCGAACGTGGTGGCGCTGGACCAGCCTATGATGTTCAACCGGCTCGGGGCGCAGAACGTCAACGGCATGATGTATGCGCTGCGGCGGGATGTGGTGACAAACGGGGGTGACGTGCCGCTTAACCAAGTCTTGGATCCGGATCCCGTAAACGCGCCGGGTGGAGGCCTGGATGGACTTCAGGGCCTTGTTAAGCTACGCCCTGACAAGCGGCCGCGGCCGCTGGTGCTGCGCATGTCCATCGACGATTGCCTGACGGTCAACTTCACCAACCTCTTGAACCCGACACCCAACCCGTTCAACGCACCGGAGCCCAAGCTGCAGATCAACGACCAGGTGGATGATCGCCATGTGGGCTTTCATCCCCAGGGCCTCGAGCTGCGCGACATCGACAGCGACAGCTCGATGGTAGGCAAGAACGCCAGCAGCCTGGCCGCGCCGGGCGAAACCAGGACCTACAGGTTCTTCGCCCGCTCCGAAGGCGCCTTCCTGGTGACCAGCCCCGGCGCCACGATCGGCAGCGAAGGCTCGGGCGGCAATATCGCCGGCGGCCTGTTCGGGGCCGTCAATGTACAGCCGGTGGTCAACGCTCAGTTCTATCGCAGCCAGGTGACCGAGGAGGAGCTGCGGCTCGCCACCACTGGCACCACGGCCGACGATCATCCGATCATTAACTACGAAGCGACTTACCCGGCGCTTGAGGGAGATGGTGTCACGGCTACTGTCTGGGTCGCGGAGGGCAAAGCCGGCCTGCCCATCCTCAACATGCTGGACGGTGACGAGATCGTCCACTCGGACCTCAACGGCATCGTCACCGGTCCGGGCGGCGCCGCCGATCCCGCGCTCCCGGCCAGCACCTATCCGCTCGAGGCGGTGGGCATGCGCAACCCGACCGTGCCCAACCGGCTCGAGGCGTTCCGCGAGTTCACGGTAATCTTTTTCGACGACATGGTCGCCGCTCAGGCGTTCCCCGGCTGGTTCGACGACCCGGTGATGTCGCACACCCTGCACGGGGTGCGCGACGGCTTCGGCATCAACTACACCTCGGGCGGCATCGGCGCCGAGATCATCGCCAATCGGCTCGGGGTCGGGCCGATGTACGACTGCCTCAACTGCGCCTACGAGGAGTTCTTCCTGTCCTCTTTCACCGTCGGCGACATCGGCATGCTCGTCGACGTTCCGGCCAATGCCGGACTGGAGTCATGCGCGCCGGGTCCCGGCGGCAACCTCCCCGCGGCACTAACCGGCTGTGACGATGTTGGCCCCAAGGCCACCAAGGCATTCTTTCCCGACGATCCCTCCGGCGTCCATCATTCCTACGTAGGCGACGCGCTCGCCTTTCGCAACCTGCACGCCGGGCCCAAGGAACAGCACATCTATCACCTGCACAATCACCAGTGGCTGTTCAACGCCAACGACGACAACTCGAACTATCTCGACGCCCAGGGCATCGGCCCGGGATCGGGCTACTCGTACTGGACCAATTTCGGCGGCTCCGGCAATCGCAACAAGACCGTCGGCGACGCCATCTTCCACTGCCACTTCTACCCCCACTTCGCCCAGGGCATGTGGGAGATGTGGCGGGTGCACGACACCATGGAGACCGGCACGCCGCTCCAGGTCAGCGCCGAAGGCGGTGGTTTCCACGCCGGCGCGTTCGATCTGGCCGATGGCACGCCGATGGAGATATCACCAGGAATACGCGCGCGGGCCCTGCCCGACGGCGAGATCATCGTCGGCACGCCGATCCCGGCGGTGGTGCCGCTGCCCGGTAAGCCCATGGCGCCCATGCCGGGTACGGTGACCGTGGTGGCGAAAGACGCCGACGGCGATGGGACATTCGATTCCAGCCAGGCATCCGTGGATCGGGGGGATAGGGATACGGCCCTGATCACCCAGCTGAACCCGACCGGGCTCAAGAACCCCGGCTACCCCTTCTGGATCGCCGGCATCGAGCACACCGTGGGCCAGCGCTCCACCACACCGCCGCTGGACATGGAGGTTGACCTGATTGACAACAAAGACGGCGGCTGGGACGGCGGCCTGCCGCGGCACACCCTGGATGGGTTAAAGGCCGGCGGCTTCGCCCTCAGCACCCAGAACCGCCTCGACTTCACCAAGGTGGTCGAGGTGGCGAAACCGGTGTTCTTCCCCGAGGCCGGCACCGATGTCGAGCGGGCGGCCATGGCCTTCCACGCGCAACAGTTTCACGACACGTTCCTGCCCAATGGGACGCCAGTCTCGGCATACACACCTGTGACTCTGCCTGGTGACAATCCCACAGACGGTTTCCGGACCAACGGCGCCCCGCCGGTGCCCGGCGCCCCCTACACCGAGCCCTGCATCGACGACAAGGGAATTCTCCTGAGCGAGGGCGTACCCGGCGAGTTCTTCGGCGGGGCCGACCTCAATGCCTTCTGGAGCCCTGGCGCTGGTTCCATTCAGTTCACGGCGGACAACCCGCGCGTGTACAAGGCAGCCAACATCCAGTTCGACGCGGTGTTCAACAAGGTCGGCTACCACTACCCGCAGCAGCGGATCATCGCGCTGTGGGAGGACGCCCTGCCGATCATCAACAAGGAGCAGCCACCCGAGCCCTTCGTGATCCGCCTGAACACCTTCGACTGCACCGAGTACCTGCACACCAACCTGGTGCCGGAGTACTACGAGCTGGACGACTACCAGGTGCGCACGCCGACCGACATCATCGGCCAGCACATCCACCTGCCGAAGTGGGATCTGGTTGCCGCCGACGGCTCCGGCAACGGCTGGAACTACGAGGACGGCACGCTCAGCCCCGGCACGGTGCGCGAGCGCATCCATGCCATCAACCGCTGGAACGCAGCGGCCGTGAGCCCACAGTTGACCGACGTCGAGGGTAACCCGGTAGTCAACTCGGCCGGGCACGAGCTAACATACGAGCTGCACCCGCTGCCACATCCGTTCTTCGGTACGGCCGACGCCCGTGGCGCGTGCGCCGAGGGCGCCGAGGGCGCCTGGTGCGGCGCGCGCACCACCATCCAGCGCTGGTTCGCCGACCCGGTGGTGAACGTCGCGGGCGAGGACCGTGGCCTCGGCATCATCTTCACCCACGATCACTACGGCCCCTCGACGCACCAGCAGGTCGGGCTCTACGCCACCGTGCTGACCGAGCCGGCGGGCTCCACCTGGGTGCATAACGAGACCGGTGTGCCCATGTACACGCGGGATGACGGCGGCCCGACGAGCTGGCAGGCCGTTATCAAGGATTTCGACGCGGGTGGGCTCGGTCAGCCCGCCTCCGACGAGCCGTTCCGCGAGTTCTACCTGGAGTTCTCTGACTTCCAGCACGCCTACCAGCCCGGCGTCTATGTCGGCGCCGACGAGTACGGCGAGCCATTCCACACCCAGACCGAGGACTTTGTTGACAATCTGGATAGCAACGGTCTCCCCGGTACCGACGGCATCCCGGATACCGCGGTCGACAACGGCTTCCGGGGCGACCCCCTCGCATTCCGCGACGCCATCAGCCCGTCGATCAAACAGGAGATCACGGATGGGGGCGCGCCCGCCGACAACCTGCCGGACATCTTCCTCTTCCCGCCGGTTTGTGACGAAGCCGGGATCGTGTCGCGGCCCTGTCCAGAGGCGGTCTCTGCCGACGACCCGGGCATGCTGGTCGTCAACTACCGCAACGAGCCGGTGGGCCTGCGGGTCTATGACCCGCTGAAACTTGGGCCCGACGCCAAACCGGGAACTCAGGCCGACGGCCTGGCCGGCGACCTGGCATTCGCGCTCGCCTCGCGTACTGACCGGGCCATTGCGGAGCTGAACGTGCAGCCCACCGGGTTGACGAACATTGCCGGAACCCAGTTCCCGCCGCCGATCAACGCCGGCGGCGTGCTCGGGGGCGACCCGTTCACGCCGGTAATGCGCGCCTATCCGGGCGACAAGGTGGCTATAAAGATGCAGTCCGGGGCCCAGGAAGAGGAGCACAACGGCAGTGTCCACGGGCTCAAGTGGCTGCAGTCCGGCTCGGGGCATGGCAAGGCACTGAATTCCGGGTGGCGGAACTCCCAGGCCATCGCCATTGCCGAGCAGTTCACCTTCAACATGCCGGTGTCCAGCGATCCCCAGTCCAAGAAGGGACTGGCCAACGCCGAGGACTACGGCTATTCCACCCACACGGGGATGGACGGCTGGTGGAACGGCACCTGGGGCATCCTGCGCTCGCATCTCGGCCCCGTGGACAATCTTGTCCAGCTTGGCTTCGACCGGGCGCCGAACGTGACCAACCGGTTTGACTTCGTCGGTGTGTGCCCCGCGACGGAAGAGACAAAGGGCATGCGCCAAGCAAACAGACGGGTCCCGGCGAACCTGCGCGAGTACACGGTGATTGCCATGCTGGCCAACGAGCTGCTGGACAACTCGCTCGGCGTGTCCATCCTGCCGAACGACGACGCGGCCGATCTCGAGTACACGCTCACCGCCGCGCACCAGGCAGGGGGGCGGCTGGATGCCGAGGGCGGCACCCTGGTCGCCAACCCGCGGGCGACGTCGATCAACCACGGCAAGGCGGGACCGCTGCACGACCCGACCGCCATCCTCTACGTCAATGCGGATGACCTCGAGCCGCTGGACCCGTTCGACTCCGCTTGCGGCGCGACGTCGCCGAGGCGCGGGAAGCCGGGGAAGGCTTGCGGCTTTGGCCCCGATGGCAACGGCGAGAGGTGCAATGTCGAGAACCCGACCTGCGCAGTCAAGCTCAGGGACGACGCACCGCTCGAGCCGCTGACCTTGCGCGCCGCTGCAGGTGACTGCATCGAAACCACGTTGTACAACCGCCTGCCCGAGGTGGCGCCCGATCTGGCCAGCCTCAACACCCTGTGGCCGCTGGTACGGCGCGACCGAGACCATCCGGACGGCATGACCAGCTTCCAGAACAACCTCATCCGGCCGTCGAGCCATGTGGGGCTGCACGCGCAGCTGGTCGAGTACGACGTCACCCAGCACGACGGCGTGGTCGTGGGCACAAACCTTAGCGGTATGGACGAACCCGGCACCCAGACCGTCGGGCCGGTCAGCCCCGACGGCAAGCTCGCGATGAAAGAGACCTACCGCTGGTATGCAGGCGAACTGACCGAGGTGCCGGATGGCAGCGGCGTCAGGATCGTCGCCACGCCCATCGAGTTCGGCGGTATCAACCTGATGCCGGCGGACAAGATCAAGCAGGGCCAGAAGGGCCTGATCGGTGCGCTGATCATCGAGCCGCAAGGCGCGACCTGGCCTGGCTCCGACGGATCGAGTGATCTTCTCGCTCTGGAGCAGATCCGCGACCGGCAGAAGCCCGTCGAGAACGGGACCATACCGACGCGCGGCACCCGTGCCGACATGACGGTCACCGTCGGGGAGGATAACTTCGAGGATCTCGCCGTGATCATGCAAAAAGGCTTAAGCCACCGCTATGCCGACGGCACCCTGGTGGAGACCGCCGGCGGCGGCGAGGGCCCCGGCTTTGCCGAGGACAGCCAGGACATGGGGCAATACGGGATCAACTACGGCAGCGAGCCGCTCTGGTTCCGCTTCGGGCTGAACCCGAACTCCCCGTTCGGCAGCCCCGGTTTCGGTGGCGTTGTTAACGCCCACCAGGCCTATAGCAATGACTTGCCGGATCAGGTAGGGGGCAGCAATTCGGTAGGCGATCCGGTGACGCCGGTGTTTACCGCCGAGCCCGGTCAGGAGACTCGCATGCGGGTGCTGATGCCGCACGGCACCGGCCGTGGCACGACCTTCAACCTGCACGGCCACGTCTGGCAGCGCGATCCCTATGTCTGCCCGGGGCAGGACGACCTCTACGTATCCGGCAAGTGTACAGGGGTAGATATCCTCTCGACGGACGTCAACGAGGCGGTCGGCTCCCAGGCGATCGGCTGGAACAGAATGGGCCATTCGCTGGGCGGTCAGGAGAGCATCAACAGCCACACCCACTTCGAGGTCATCCTGCGGCAGTCGTCACATCCTCACGGCGACCATGGATTGGGTCCCCTGCCCGGTGGCGCCGGCGGTGCGAACGGCGTGGAGGGTGACTACCTGTTCCGCGACCAGGCGAGCTTCGGCAACCTGGGCGGCCTGTGGGGAATCCTGCGGGTTGAGCCACCGCCGACGCCGTAGTAGCCGTGTCTGGCGCAGGGACTGAAGGCTCGCCAGGGAGGGCGGTTACGGACGCGGATCTGGATCGACGGGGTGCAGTCCCGCAAGGGGCTGCGCCCCCTTCCTGTTTTCTGGGGAACGGGGCGGGCGCGGCGGCGCAGGCCCCCGGTCCTGGACCCTCGAGCGAGAGGAGGTGTGTGTGTATCTGAGAGTGACTGGCCTGAGGGCCGTTTGCGTAGCCGCGGCGTTGCTGGCGGTGTTTTTTGTGGCGGCGCAAGACAGTGCGGTAGGCGCGGCGCCAACGCCCGGCACCGACCGCGCCGTGGATGACGGTGACCGTCTCGAGCGCGAGGGCCTGGTGGTAGAGCTTGCCGCGAAGCCGCTGGTGCCGGTCGGGCCCGGCGGCGGGATGCGCAGCACTCTGATCGCCGGGGACCAGGCGGAGGTGGCGATTCGGATCACCGATGGCGCCACCGGTGAGCCCGTCCAGGGCCTGTACCCCGGGGTGTGGATGGACATCGCCAAGCCCTGGGGCGCGGCCGCCGACGTGCAGCCGATGGACTGCAAGCAGCGGGTCGGCATGTATCTGCAGGGCCTGGTGGGGATTCGCCCGCTGATCGATCTCAACAGCTACTTCGTGCTGGTGCTGAACCAGGACCCGAGTATTACCGTTATCGATCCGCTGGTGGGCATCACCGGCATCACCAAGCTCTACGCCCAGATCAACCTCGAGCAGCCGGGTGCCGACTGGGTCAGGACCGAGGACAACAAGCGGCTGTTCGTCACCATGCCTCAGGCGGGCAAGCTGGCGGTGGTGGACACCGAGTCCTTCAAGGTGGTGGAGAACGTGCAGGCGGGTACCCGGCCGTTGCGGGTCGCGCTGCAAGCGGACGAGAAATACCTCTGGGTGGGCAACGACAGCCAGGAGGTCGCGGCGAGCGGGGTGACGGTGATCGACGCCGCAACGCTGCGCCAGCGCGCCTTCATTGCCACCGGTGCGGGCCACCACGAAATCGTCGTCGCGGCGGACAACCGCTATGCCTACGTGAGCAATCGGGACGCGGGCACGGTCTCGGTGATCGATGTCCGCCGCCTCGAGAAGCTGCAGGACATCAACACCGGGCCGCGCCCCATTTCGCTCGCGTTTTCCTCCGTAGGCCAGGCGCTCTATGTGGCGGACGGTGAAACCGGGACGATTACGGTGGTGGATGGCGCCAGTCATGACACGCTGGCCACGATTCGCGCCAGGCCCGGCCTCGGGCCACTGCGCTTCACCCAGGATGGCCGTTGGGGCATGGTCGTCAACGCGCGCGAGGACCTGGTGTATGTGATCGACCCGGCCACCAACCAGCTGGTGCACAGCATTCCGGTGGCCGGCAGGCCGTATCAGATTGCCTTCTCACGCTCCTTCGCCTACGTGCGGGCGCTCGATAGCGAACGCGCCAGCATGATCAACCTGAGCGCGCTCGGCCAGGGCGCAATGCCGCCGGTGGTCAGCTTCCCGGTGGGCGCGACAGCTCCCGGCGGGGTGGGAGACCTGAGCATCGCGGACGGCATCATCGAGGCCCCCGGCGAGGCCGCGGTGCTGGTAGTGAGCCCGGCCGACCTGACCGTCTACTACTACATGGAAGGCATGAACGCGCCGATGGGCAACTTCCGCAACTACGGTCACTTGCCGCGGGCGGTGACCGTGGCCGATCGGGCAATGCGCGAGACCGCGCCCGGCGTCTACACCGGCCGCATGCAGCTGCCCGAAGCCGGCACCTACGACGTGGCCTTCCTGCTGGACACCCCCCGCATCCTGCATTGCTTCAAGGTCGGGGTCGAACCCAATCCGAAGCTCGAGCGCGTCGGGCCGCCGCTGGCGATCGAGTACCTGACCGAGGAGCGGCGCGTCGAGGTCGGCGACACCGTGGTTCGCTTTCGGCTGACCGATGCGGAGACTCGAGAGCCGCGGACCGCGCTCCCTGACGTGCGCGTGCGCTACTACCGCGCGCCGGGTTTCGGACGTAGCGAGGCAGCGGCGCGCGAGGTGGGAGATGGCATCTACGAGGCAACTGTCTCCTTGCCGCAGGCCGGGGCGTACTTCTTCTATGTGGCGGCCCCCTCGGCGCAGGTGGGCTACTCCGACCTGCGGTATTTGACGTTGCGCACCGCTGCCACCCGACCGGCACCCGGCACGGCCGCGCCGGAATCCGGCCCGCGCGCGGAACTAACTTCGAAATAAAGAACACCCTGGCGGGAGAACGGCAGGCATGCTGCACAAAGAACTGATTACCCGACTGGTCACGGCCACGCTGCTGGCGACCTTGCTGTTGGCCGGCAAGCTGCCGGCCGAAGGTAGTGAGGCGCAGCCGTCCCGGGACGGCGATCCGCATGCCGGGCACCGCGCCACCGAGTCGCAACCACAATCGGCTTCAGCAGCGGACGTCACGCTATTCGACGTCGAGCTCGTGACCCAGGCCGGGGAGCGGGCGAAGTTCTCGAGCCAGATCATCGGTGACCGCGTGGTGGCGATCAACATCGTGTACACGAGCTGCACGACCGTTTGCCCGGTGACCACGGCCATTTTCGCCCAGGTGCAGCAGCGGCTCGGCGAGCGCCTGGACCGGGACGTGCTGCTGCTCTCGATCAGCGTCGACCCCACCCGGGACTCTCCCGAGCGGCTCGCCGCCTACGCGCGCAAGCACCGGGCGCGCCCGGGCTGGGTCTGGCTCACCGGCGAGAAGAATAATGTGGACCAGGTCTTGACCGGTCTCGGGGCTTATACACCCAACTTCGAGGACCACCCCAGCATGGTCATCGTCGGCGACCCGCAGACCAATCGCTGGAGCCGGTTTTTCGGTTTTCCGAGCCCGAGTGCCATCGTCGCTCGCCTCGACGAGCTCGTCGCCGGGCAACATCACCGGGTTGCCGGGTCCGTCACATTCAGCAAAAAGCAGTAAAGCAACAGGAGCCGGACCATGCCGTCACGATTATTCTGGGTACCCATCGCCATGCTGGCGTTGCCGGCGATCGCCGATCGTGCCGTGGCACAGGCTAACCCGGAAGCAAGCCAGGCCAACGCGCAGCTGCCGGCGGTCGCTGCCATGCCGGCCGCAGAACGCGAGCGTGCGCGCAACTACTTCAGCGACCGGCCGGTATTGACCCAGGCCGGCGAGGTCCGGCGTTTCTACAGTGATGTCCTCGACGACCGGGTGGTACTGATCAACTTCATCTACACCGATTGCAAGGACGCCTGCCCGCTCATCACCCAGCGACTCAAACAGGTGCAGGCCGCGCTTGGCGAGCAATTCGGCGCACCGGTGTTCTTCGTCACCATAAGCGTGGATCCGGAGCGCGACACGCCGGCGGTGCTCAGCGAGTTCGCACGCCAGCAAAAGGCCGAGCACCCGGCCTGGCTGTTTCTCACCGGCGACAAAGCCGACGTCGACCACATCGTGAGCAAACTCGGCCAGTATTCCCCGGAGGTCGGCAACCATTCCACATTGCTGATCGCGGGCAATACCCGCACGGGTCAGTGGTCCAAGATCCCGCCCACTGCAACCGCCACGCAAATCGCGTTGAAACTGGAGTCGCTGGCGGGGCAGCTCTGAGAGGGCCGGCTTCGCGTGGGCGCCATCGATTCATGGCTGGCTGCGACCTTGCTCTCGGTAGGCCTGCTGGTCGCCGGGACGGCTGCAGCGACGGATCTGACCCCCGCGGAGACGCGCGGTAAACGAATTTACCTGCACGGCGAAAGCAGCTCGGGCGTGGAACTCACGGCCTTCGTCGGCACGGCATCGGTGCCCATCCCGGCCACCGCCACCCCCTGCGCCAGCTGCCACGGAACGGACGGTACCGGTCGGCCGGAAGGCGGTGTGGTGCCCAGCGACATTCGCTGGAGCCGGCTGACGACACCGTACGGTGTCACATCGCCTGGTGCGCGGCGCCACCACCCCGCCTACGACGAGCAGAGCCTGGCGCGTGCGATCGCTATGGGTGTCGATCCCGCGGGCAATCGTCTGGACGCGTCGATGCCCAAGTTCCCTCTGCCCGCGGCGGACCTGACGGATCTGCTGGCCTATCTCAAGCGCCTGGAGTCGGACCAGGATCCCGGGTTGAGCGAGGATCGCATCGTCATCGGCACGGTGTTGCCGGGCACCGGGCCGATGCAGTCCCTGGGCGAGGCGGTAAGCGCGTTGCTGACTGCCTATTTTGCCGATGTGTCCACGGCCGGCGGCATTTACCACCGCAAGATCGATCTCGTCGTAGCCACCGCGGATACGCCCGCCGCGATGCTGGCCGAGGCAGCGCGTCTGATCGACGAGGTGGAGGTGTTCGCGTTGGTCAGCGCCTTCACCGGCGGCGCCGACCGGGAGTTTGCGGAACTCGTCGAGACCCGTGAAGTGCCGGTGATCGGGCCGTTCACCCAATTTCCGCGCAGCGCCGGCTTGCTGCCGCGCTTCAACTTCTATTTGTTGTCGGGATTGATGGATCAGGGGCGTGGGCTCATCGACTTTGCCGCCGCTGACGCTGTGACTGGCGACGCGCCGATCGCCATCGTGCACGCCGGCGATGTAAACCTGAAGGAAGCCGCGCTCGAGATCGAAACCTACGCCAGACAACGCGGTTGGGATGCGGTACTGCGCAGGGAGTACGCACCGGAGCAAATGGACGCCGACGCACTGGTGGCGGAACTCAGGGCGGCGGGCAGCAAAGGCTTGTTTTTCTTTGGCGATGGTCGCGACTTTCTCAACCTGGCGACGGCGGCGGTAGACCACCACTGGTTGCCCAGGGTATTTCTGTCCGGGGCCATGACCGGCCGGGACGTCTTTGCCGCCCCGCCGGAATTCAGCGATCGGATCTTTGTCGCGTATCCCACGGTCCCGGCGGATAACTCCCCGGCGGGTCGCCAGGAGTTCACGGCGTTTCACAGCCGGCACGGGCTTGAGCGGCAGCATTTTGCCGCACAGACAATCGCGTATTCGGCGGCCAAAGTTTTGCTTGAAGCGTTGAAGCGTAGCGGCCGAGAGTTGAGCCGCCCAAAACTCGTGGCGGCGCTGGAGGGGCTGCATAAGTACGACACCGGATTGACGCCGACGATCACCTTCAGCGCGAACCGTCGTATCGGCGCACTGGGTGCCCACATTATTGCCGTCGATTTGGAGAAACAGGCGTTTGCGGTGGAAACCCAATGGGTTGAACCGCAGTAGACGAGGGCGTCGCCGTCGACGGGTTCAGCTTTCCGCCATGGGGTTGCGTCGCAGGGACTTGCCGCGAGGACATCCGGCGGCAAGCATCTATGCAGCGCATGAAAATCCTCGCCGACATTCGTGGTTGTGGAGATTTTCTAAAACGGACAACGGAACGCTCACAGCCACCAAGCGCGCCGCAGCGCCGAGCCCTGGGCTAATTCAACGCCAGGCAGATAGCTGCAGCTTCCGAGAAAGCAGCGGTCGCATTGCAGCCGGGTGAAACGTCAAATGTGCCGCAGACACAGTTCGGTTATCACGTTATCAAGGTCGAAGACCGCCGTGGTGGTGAGACAGCGTCGGTCGAGGAAGCGGCGGACAAGATTAGAGCTTACCTGGTGCAGCAAAAACTGCAAAGCGAAGTCGAGAAGCTGGTGGCGACATTACGTAATACGGGCGATGTTCAAATTTTTCTGAATTTGTAACGCAGTTAATCGGAAGCGCACTTCACAGATCAGGAAACAAATCGTCTTGGATTTATGTCAACAGGATGCAAGCAGATTGTTCCGAATGGCGTTATATAAAAAGTAAGCAATAGTTATCAGTTGATCCTCAGGCTCTCCTGACACTTGATACAGGATTCATCTGTACTTTCGTACAGCGCAAATTCCTCTATTGCGGCGGCGTCAGCGGGCACCCTTCGACCAGACCGGATCAGCAGCAATCCAGCGCTGCGTCGCGTTTCCGTCGGTCTGTGGGCGATTAATCACGCAATCAGGGGCACAGAGTTCAGCTTGAGACCGTCATGAAAAACACGGCAATCGGGAACCACCTGTTTTCTCATTACGTAAAAAACATCAGGCAAATCGACACGCTTGCCGGCAACCAGTCGGGAAATTGTTTTTTTTGTTTTATGTCAACAAGATGCGACTAATTCTTCGGAATTGCGTTATAAACGCAAAACGAAAGATTGTTGGATAAAGCTGCCTGATATAAGAGTTCGAATGATCGGTTCCGGCAGCCTGGTGCAGACAATCTGGGGACTATTTAAAGGCAACATTTTTGTAATTCTCGAATTCATCAGCGGAGATATTTTTTGGCCGAGCCGCGGGTCCACGACGTAGCTCGAAATTACAAAAAAGAATTCAAGGAACAAACTCTGTAGAGGACGGAATCATGAGAAAGAACATAGTTTTTGGATTAGCTGCAATGCTGGCGCTGGTGTTTTCCGGCCAGGCTGTGGCTCAAAGCAATAAGAAAGGGCCGCGAGCGAGCCTCGACGTCAAGACTGTATGTAGTCTCTGTCTTGACGAGGAGGACGTTTGTGAAGGCACCGCGGAGTTCAGAGCAGAGATCCGGGTCCGGGATAAGACCAGCGGCGACGCAGTGGCCGTGGTAGATCAATCCACTCTTACGGCTGTGGCAAAGAAAGGTGCCGGGCCTTGGAAGCCAGATAATACTGAAACGCTCGCAGTAAATTCAGAAACCGATGATCGAGAAATAAACCCCAGTGTCGACTATACGGTGATCAACGAGCTGGCGGTTAATATCTGTTCGGGCATCGATGGGTATACGACGCTCAATGCTTTCGCAGAGGTCACCTACGGTCACCTTGTAGACATTTCATTCGTTGAGGACAATACCGTCAACAACAGGTGCAGCGACGACCCGCACACCTACTACATAACGGAGCCCTCCGGTATTCATCTTGATTCTGCGACCAAGGCAGCTATCAGCGCCGCATGTCCATAACCGTGATTCACAGCCGCTAAGGCTAAGAACAGCGATTAAGCGTACGCAGCACCGGCGGCTCCTGGAGCCGCCGGTGTTTTTTTACGCCCGGTGAGGCAGCGTGATTGCGTTGCTCACCCCGCCCTTGCGGCAGGCTCACGCCGGCATTCCGGAGACCGTTTACTTAATTTCTCGGGCCCCGAAGAAAGGATGGCGGCAAACGAAACAGCTATCCGCGGCACATACAAGTTCATCGGGTCGCTTTCCTGTCGCCCGTAGGCAGGGTGCCGGCACGCGGAAACCGGTCTCGCACTAATGGCCAGCCGGCGTATCATGAGTATGCGCCGTTCTGCCGCCTTGCCTGCACGAAAGCACAGCATGCAAAAGAAGCCGCCCTGCGGTCATGCATTCTTTATTTTAGTATTCTTGTGCGTTTCGCAGTTCAGGCCCAGAATTTCACATAACACCCGAAAAACTACTCCAAGGAACAGTTGGAACCAGCCCGTTCGTCTGACGCGAGACAGGCTGCATTTCTATAGTTTGCACAGGAAACAGAACAACAAATTCGGATCTGCACCATGGGCTCATGCCGGGTCTGCAGCAGCAAAGAAAAATCGTGGAAAAAAATCTGCGGAGGACAGGAACTTGAAGATCAAGAAACTTAGTGGCAAGGCCGCCATGGTCTTGGCTATTTCACTTGGGGTGGGCGCCGTGTTGGCACATGCCGCTCCTGGTATTGATGCCGGCAAACGCTTGGTTATCGATGAGGCGGAGTACATTTGCGTTTTTAGGTCACTTGACAGCGATGATTTAAGGCCGTTCCCGGAAAGCATTACGCCAGTTTATCTGCAAGTCATTCAAGACGTCGCGTGTGGTGTCTTGTACAAAACCGATGGGGATCAGGTCGAAGATGAAGAGGCTGGGTGTCCCGCTGACTCAGATGGCTTCAACTTGGATGCTGCTGATGGTGCCCCATTCGTGGAATATCTGGGCCGAAACTGCGACAGGAACGAGGAAGCCCTGAGGCGCAAGATGGCAAGCGTGGTTCTTTCGCTCGATGACGCGATTGAGAGGTACAAGACCAATCAATTGGCGACAGCAGCGAGTTATGCCTGCGACTATGCGAGCAAAGTCGCGGAATTGAACGGCGTTGGCAAACTCAATCAGAACCCGTCAGGACCGCCGCCGGCAGCTGGAGAGGGCGCACCGGTGACCGATGCAGAAGACCTGTATGCCGATGCACAGGACATCGTATTGGCACTTGGATTCGAGTGTGACTGATCTCCCCACGACATCACAGAGACGTACGAAGATCTGCTAAGGATGAAATTGGGAATCGTAAATGTGCGGTCGGGTTGCACCCCGGGTGCTGGTGTGCCGTGCGTTGAGTCTGCTCATTTGTCGGGTTTTTCCGGATGGCGAAGAGGACGGACCGTTACATCCCGTGGCATCCCGGTGGGGCATTCCGTCAGTTATGGTCGGTTATGCCGATGGCGCCGGTCGTGATATGGGCAACTTCGTTAGTAGGGTAGAAGACATGCACGCGGAGCGAAAGATCGATACCGACGGCCGCGACGCATTCGTGCCGCCGGCGGTTCTGATCGAGGACGAGATCGGTACTGAGTCCCCGAATCCATAACGGCCCACGCGGGTAGAACGGGTGAGTAACCGGGCCTTGGCTCGGCGAATTCCGGGCGCATTGATGCGCAATTGCCCCTGACATAATCGAACGATGTGCAGAAGGAATTCAGTGTTTGCCAGGTGTGTGCGAGTTAGCTGCTGTTGCAGCCTTGTGGTTCGAGAAAATGATCGTTGTCGGCGTATTTGGCGCCAGCAGGTTAACTGCCGGTCGGCATCTGGGACGTAATGTGGTCGATGACACCACTTCGGTACTCCGCAGTTCCGGAGTTAGCGTCTACGTGCTTCTCGCGGGCTCGACCTGAAGTTCCTGCTGGCGCCTCCTCGAACCGTCGTAGATGCTTTTTCACCCGGGTGCTGCGTCACGGTAGCCCGCCGACCGATTTGTTCGGACCCGAGACGGCCATGGGCGCAAAGCCAGGTGACGCCGCCAAACCTATGGCCCGCGCCGATTTAACTTGTCGATTATCTTTACAAACTACCTAAAGTAAGCCGTCTAAATTTCTGATTTATATAAGATGGAATACTTCTTGCGTCGCTAATGCCTGTCGGGAACCGCGGAGCCACCTGTCTGCCCATTACCTGAACCACAACGTAGGTCGTGGTCGACAAGCGTACCTGCGGTTTCTCGTGCGGCGCTGGTCGATTGGCCCGCACCGGAATCAGGGATGTCTATAGTGCCGTTCGCCAATTGCGAGGCTAACCAGACGAGTGTTCCTGTATTGCGCCGACAAAATAAAGTATGGCCCGCGCCGATTTAACTTGTCGATTATCTTTACAAACTACCTAAAGTAAGCCGTCTAAATTTCTGATTTATATAAGATGGAATGCTTCTTGCATCGCTAATGCCTGTCGGGAACCGCGGAGCCACCTGTCTGCCCATTACGTGAACCACAACGTAGGTCGTGGTCGACAAGCGTACCTGCGGTTTCTCGTGCGGCGCTGGTCGATTGGCTCGCACCGGAATCAGGGATGTCTATAGTGCCGTTCGCCAATTGCGAGGCTAACCAGACGAGTGTTCCTGTATTGCGCCGACAAAATAAAGTCACGCAGGAGTGTTGATCAAATATCGTGATGCATAAGCGCTCAATCGCTCTCAAATTTCTCGGCTCAGGCATTGTCGCCATGGGCGTGCTGTCCATCGGGATGGTGATGTATTCCCAATGGCTGACGTCGCGGGACGTTGAAGACAATACCGCGTTGATTCGACTCGCGCAGACCACCCAACAGGAAATTGCGACGGCGCACCTGTGGTTCGAAGAAGCACTCGGCGGTGATACAAGCATCGATCTGGACGTCGATGTGCACGGGCGCATACGCACCGCACTGGCGTTGATCGATGCCGGGTTGCAGGGCGGGGAGACTGCGGTTGGTCGCATCGATCCGCTGCCTTCGATTCGCGAAGATCTGCAGGCGCTGCGGGAAAGCATCACGTCGTTCCACGACCTGGTCGATACACGCTGGGAAGGCCGGGACTCGACGGGCGTCATCGGCGGTGAACAGGATCAGGCGTTCGATGCCGTGTTCGGCGAGATCCTGCAGCAATCGCGGGCGATCGCCGAAGACGTTGGCCGCTTCATCGATGACGATCGACGCAAGATCTTTGCGATCAACACCGGCATTTCCCTGATCCTGGCCGTGTTGTTTGCGGCGATGGCGGCGCTCATCGTGCGGAATCGCCGCGCGATGCAGAATCGGACGGCGGAACTGGAGCATCTGGTGCAGCGCCGCACCGCCAGCCTGGCGGCGCGGGAAGCGGAGGCACAGCGGCGCAATGAAGAGCTGGCACTGGCCAGGGATCAGGCGCAGGCAGCTAGTGAGGCCAAGAGCCAGTTTCTCGCCAACATGAGCCACGAGATTCGCACGCCGATGAACGGTGTCATCGGCATGGCCAGTTTGTTGCAAGGCACCGAGCTGTCAGCCGCCCAACGAGAATACGTGCAAACGATGCACAGCTCGGGTATGTCGCTGCTGAAGATCATCAACGCGGTCCTGGATTTTTCGAAAATCGAGGCAGGCAAGCTGACCCTGGATGCGGCCGATTTTGCCTTGCAGGCCGTGCTCGATGACGTGCTGCACCTGTTTGCCGCAAAAGCCGCGCAAAAACAGCTCGTTCTCACGACATCGATCGAGCCGGGAGTGCCCAACGGTCTGATCGGCGATCCGGTTCGGCTGGGGCAGATATTCTCGAACCTCATCAGCAATGCGATCAAATTTTCCGAGCGCGGCGAGATTCGCATCGCGGGGCGTCTGAGTGACCGGCAACCGGATTGCGCGGACACGGTAGAGGTGCTGTTCGAGATCAGCGATCCGGGTATCGGCATATCCGCACAGCAACAAGCGCTGCTGTTTGACTATTTCTCGCAGGTAGACGGATCGGCGACCCGCCGGCATGAGGGTACCGGTCTCGGTCTGGCAATTTCCAAGGAACTGGCGCTGCTCATGGGCGGTTGCATCGGTGTCCGGAGCGAGCCGGGCGCGGGGAGTACATTCTGGTTCACGGCGCGCTTCGAGAAGGGCAGCGTGCCGGCCGTGGCCAAATCCGGACAGCGGTTGGCGGCCGCGGACGACAACTTTGCCAATTACAGTCAGGGCGGTGTGATGACGAAGCGTTGGTCGCATCTGGAGCGCAAAGTGCTGGTGGTCGATGACAACGAAGTCAATCTGTTGGTTGCGCAACGCATGCTCGAGGAACTCGGGCTAAAAGTAGATTTGGCGGCCAGTGGTCAGCAGGCGATCGATGCGAGTGCCAGATACGATTATGCTGCGATACTGATGGACAACCAGATGCCGGGCATGGACGGCAACGAGGCCACCAGCATCATTCGGCGTATGGAAGGCAGTGCCAAGCACACGCCGATCATTGCCCTGACGGCCAATGCGATGGCGCCGGACCGGCAAAAAGCATTTGCGTCCGGGATCGACGATTATCTGAGCAAACCGGTGTTTCTCGAAGATCTGGATACGGTGTTGTGTCGCTTGTTGCGGCGCGAGGTGCAGTCGCCCGTTGAAATCATCGCTGCGGATCTGCGGTCGTCGGGCCAGCCGGCCGGCTCGGTGTTCGACAGCGACATTGTCGAGGAGCTGCGTGCCATCGGCGGGCCGGGTCAGAGCGATCTGTTCAGTGAGCTGGCCGAACAGTTTCTGCAGCAGATGCCACAGTGGCTACAGGACATTAAAATGGCCGCGTCACGCGGCGACGCACAGACGCTCAGGCGACAGGCACACAAGTTGCTCGGGCTGTGTCGCCAGATCGGCGCGGAAAGCATGGCGCGCATCTGCGCCGAACTGGAATCGATCAATACGACCACGGATACGGCCAACGTGCTCCGGGATGTCGAACTGCTGCACCAGGAATTCGATTCCGCGTACCGCGAGTTACACAAACGGTATCTGGATTAAAAAACTCGCGTGAGGGCCACCAGCAGTCGGGACCTCGAGTACCCAAAGCTGCTGTCACTGGCGTCATTCGTCGCGTGCAGGTATTCGGCGAGGATCTGCCAATCGTCGCCGAGCATTCTCGAAACGCCCAGTCTCAGGGTCAGCAGGTCTTCGGTGCGCTCTGGTTCGAGATCATCGTAGTCGCTGCCGCGAGATTCCGCGCCGGCCTCGAAACCGAGCCCGGCACGCCATTGACAGACACGATAGTCGTACAGCACGCCGCGAACATACTGTTGCGAGCAAGGAGAGGCAGACGGCTCAATCGATAGGGCATATGGCCCAGAGCCATCTCGGCGGACTGATCGCGCGACCCGTGTCGTCGATGTACCGCTTGTTATTCGTTGCCAAGGACGTGGCGGCCGAAACCGTGAGGCCGAGCTGGCTCGTCACGCTCGGATCCCAACCCGTACCGGAGGTGGCGAACGGGCCGGGGATGGACCTCGAGCGCTGGGAGGCGCAACTCGACAACATTACCGGGCGTCCCGCGACCCGAGGCACGATCTGATGATGGAGCTACGTGGACCGGTCGTCGACGTGCGTATTATTCTGCCGCTCGTGGGCAACCATGGTCCAGTCAACTAAAGCAATGCGCGAGCGGCAAACGCGATGCTCGAGAACGGCATTCGTGTATTCGTATACCCCGGCATGTCGCACGTCAAGGCGGCGGTATTTGACGGCTGGGCCTGTCTCGGGTCCGCTAACTGGGACAAGCTGAGTTTCCGCACCAACAAAGAACTCAATATTGCGACATCACATCCTGAATTTGTCGACGAATTGCTCGATCGCGTCTTTGCACCGGATTTCGAGAATTCGGTCGAGCTGACCGAACCGTTTCCGGAGCGATGGTCGGATCACCTTGCCGAAATAGTTGCGGACTACTTGTTGTAGTCAATCAGTCCGTCAAGAGGTCGGTTGCTTTTGTCCATGTCTGTGTTCCCAGAATAGTGAATCCGATCCCTGATTTCAGTTCAATCGTTAACCGATGTCTGGCTCGTGCCTGAACCGCCGGCGATTGGCGACCAGTGTGCAGCGCGCACTTTCCATTTACCGCCTTCTTTAACGAATACCTGTGTTACACGTGTACGGTAATTGCTCACGGCAGGGCTTCCTTTCGGCTTCATTGAACCCTCGGAATAGTATTGCGCGACCGCGGCTTGTCCTGGCACCAGAGTTATGACACGAATATGCTTCAGATCAATACTGACGGATTCGAATTCTTGCGGCGCAGTCCCGCCAGGAATTTCGTGCAGAAGTCCACCACTTGACCAGAACTCGACCGAGCCATCTTTAGACATTTCATCGCCACGACCTTTCAGGTTCGTATTGGAATAGGCATTGTTATCAATAATCGTCTTGGTGACCTCCTGTTCGGTCGCCGGATCCGCCTGTGCCAGCGAGCCCGCAAATGCCAATATTCCTATTAGGAATAAGACCGTTTTTTTCATGGTTGTTCTCCAGTGTAGGTTGTCGAATCACGTTGCGATTCTTGCCCTGATGCCCAGCGCTGTTGAAGACTCGGCATAGCGACGCCGCAGTATAGCTGAAAGTTCGTCAAGATATGGGAAACAAGCTGCCCGAAATTCTGCGCATCGCAGACGTGCTGTGTCGGCTTGCGGCCGATTGTCGTCAGCCGTTATTGTGCGCAAATCTGTTCCCCGGTCGGCACGTTGTTTACGATGCCAGCTTTGGCTATTGAATTCTCATGAGGATCATCGAAGACGACTTGTCGAGCCCTGAAGTGGCTGCACTGTTGGGCGAACACCTTGAAGGAATGGCCAGGCACACTCCGCCGGGCAGGGTTCATGCCCTCGATCTGCACGCACTGCGAGCGCCGGACGTTACGTTTTGGACCGTTTGGGATGATTCGATGCTGCTCGGATGCGGCGCACTGAGGGAACTGGACACCCGGCACGGCGAGATAAAGTCGATGCGAACCGCGAACGCCTGTCTAAGGCAAGGCGTGGGGACGGCGATTCTCTCACACCTTATCGAGGAACCCCGGAGGCGATCGTATTCGCGATTAAGTCTCGAAACAGGGTCAGGCCCCGCGTTTGAAGCGGCGCACTCACTCTACAAGAAATTCGGTTTTACGTACTGCGGTCCGTTCGGCGACTATCGGCCAGACCCGTTCAGTCGATTTATGACGCTCGAATTGCTATGAGTCGTACGCCTGGCGGTGCGGGTCCGCCCGCACCCTAGTAAGGCGATCCATCCTTGTGCCGAAAAAATCCTTGGCCCGTGTAGCGTCCCGGCGTAAACACCATGTCGATATCCGGATATTCGCCATGATCCTCGTCATTGCGCGCGCCGACGACCAGAATCTCGGCATCCTGAAGCGCCCGATTCTGAAGGCAATGTCCGTTGCGATCACCGGCTCTGAATCCCGCGCAGTCGCCCGCTTTAAGCAATTCCTCTCCGCCGTCCGTCACCAGCATGACTTCTCCATTCAACACGTAGACGAACTCGTCTTCGTGTGAATGCCAATGGCGTTGACTTGACCAGACGCCCGGCGGAAGTCGGACGAGGTTCACGCCGAATTGCGTTAGACCCGCGGCATCGCCGAGGCGAAGCCAGGAGCGATTGGCGCACGGTTCGTTAAACGGTGGCGGATACCGCGAACCCGACCTATGCGGCGCCGCTGCCTTGTTGATCTTCGGCATATGCGTCTCCTTCGGATAGCAAACCACAGTTATGCAGCAGTATAATTACATTACCGTCAACCGAGCGATTAGGGTGTCCTTCGACAGCTCGAACCGACGCCGGTTCCTCAAGGGCAAACGGCCCGGGAAAACTGCCTCGACGTTCGATGTATGTTCGCAATCGAGGTAAAATACTCGATCGACGTTTGCATGAGCATTTAGCGCTGCAAGTTCTCGAACCAAACTACCGCAACAGGCGACGATTATGATTCGCGATGCCAAATTCTGGATTTCAATGACGGTGTTCCAAATCACCTTTGGGCTCGTCGTTTTCGCGATCACGCGCGACTATTACATTCATCAAGCGGACAAGGTAAACGCCCGCCCGTCGATGACGCAGCCGTCGGTCTCGATGTGGCTCGACGGCATTACGGAAACCGATATCGCTCGATTAAGTTCGTCCGCATTGACCCAGCCGGCTGTCCAGGATCCCGTCGAAATATCACGCCAGGCCGATGAGTTTTTCGTTGCCAGGCAATATGACAGAGCCGCGGAATTGTACGAACGGCTCTTGGCTTTCGGCCCAGACAATGCGGAAGTTCTGAATAACCTCGGCCTCACGCTGCATTATCTCGGCAGATCATCGGAGGCGCTTCGCAGGCTTGATGACGGCGTGGCGGCGGATCCGGCAAATCAGAGGATCTGGCTGACGCTGGGCTTCGTCAATAGCCAGCTCGGCAATACCGAGCAAGCTCGCACAGCGCTCACGACGGCGACGCAGATCGGCAGCGACGAGTCAATCCGGCAAGCCGCACGGGAAATGCTTGAGAATCTGCCCTGAGGGGCCAACGCAGACTGGCAGGTACCGTTTCAGGAAATCACTACGAGTCGGTTGAGTCGCTCGGTGTCCTGTCGTAGCGATTTGGTCGAATGAAATCCCGCGGTCTTTGCGAAGCGGCGATAAGACGTGACGCTCTCAGGTATGTCGCAGCTGCGCATGTGCTCGACGATTTCGTCGGCTTCATCGGGCGTGAGCGCCCGAAAGGCTGATCTCGCGTTATTTTCCCAGCGCCTGACATAGTTCTCGCGCGATTCGCCTTCCTCCAGAAACACATCCACGATCGCGAGCAAGGCGCCGGGCTTCAGCAATCGCCTGCACTCGTTCAGCGCAGCCTGTTTTTCGCCAGGATCGAGATGATGCAGTGAAAAACTGGCCAGCCCGAGATCGAACTGGCCATCGAGCCTCTGCAGCGAATCCAGAATCGTCGCGGAATGCAACTCGAAAGGTATCGCCAGCGAGCTCAATAATTGTCGGGCACGATCGATCGCAGCGATTGATTGGTCGATGCCGACATATTTCTCGATTTTGAATCGCTGCGATAGCAAGGCGGCCGGCTGCCCATCTCCGCAACCAAGGTCGACAACCGACAGTGGTCGGTCAAACTCGGTCGCGATATGGTCGGCGAGCGCCGCAAAAAAGTCTCTGTGGTGCATGTAGTCATTGGCAACGACCTTCTCGTACGTGCTCCATTCGTCAAAAAAATGCTCCGCAATCATGCTTTCTCCCAGACTGCAACTGTCGAGATGGGCTGGCCGTATTCGTGACCGACATGCCTCGCATCGATGAAACTCATTGGTCACCTGAGGCGCGAGACCGAATGCTTGTCTCGGTATCGTATCACTGTGAAGTGACCTGCGCCGGCGTCAAGAATGACGTTCACTTTGGGCGTTTCGCATCAATAATCGACCAAGTTCACAGTTCCAAAGGCTCGCCGCGCATTAAGTCAAAAGCGTGCCGCCGACTTCGCTTCGATTTGTTAACTTAACCGGCATTGACAAGGGCAAACCTGTCGAAAGACAGGGACGCAAAGCCACCGGTCTACGGGCGATTGCCTAGGATAGCGGGGCTGCCAAAACCGACGCCGAACATCTACCGATGATCGGCAGGTCCGGTCTCATCGACGGTCGAGAGTTCTGGTCGTAATGCCCGATGTCAGCTCAAGGGCATAACGAGGAACTTCGATGGAACGAGTGATCATGGACCGATCTCGACTTGGCATCTTTTGCCTCTCCGCTGTATTGCTGTGTGCAGCCAACTTTGCCATCAGCCCGGACGTTTCCGCAAAACCGCGACTGGATCGCGTATCCGGTTCCGGCAACGGGCGGGGTCGAATCAAGAGAATTAAAGAAAACGCTCCACCGACGCTATCCGGGACGCCCGATGAAACGGTGCTCCAAAATTCATTCTACGATTTCGTGCCGGTCGCTTCGGACCGGGACGGCGATTCGTTGACCTTTACGATCGCCAACAAGCCTGACTGGGCCGATTTTGATCCGACCACTGGTGCACTCTATGGCACGCCGGCGGCCGCGGACGTGGGACACTATGGTTCCATACAGATAGCGGCGAGCGATGGGCTCGCTACCGCAGAGCTGCCGGTGTTCGCTATTGATGTCGTATCGACAGCCCTAGCATCGGTGACGCTCACCTGGCAGCCACCCACGAAGAACACGGATGGCACGCCGCTTACCGACCTTGCCGGTTATCGCATTTACTACGGCGTCGATCCGACAAACTTGAGCAATGTCGTCGAGCTGCCGAACCCGGGTCTGACCAGCTACGTCATCGAAGAGTTAACCGCGAACACCTGGCACTTTGCCGCCACGTCCCTGAACGAGCGGGGGGACGAGAGTGACTTCTCCAGCCTCGTGACACGCGACGCACGCTAACCGGTTCACTGAGAGCCTGAAAGCCGACGATGTCAGCTCGATGCGCAAACAGCGTGTCACATGAACGTGAGTAATCTCCTTCTTCGGCCCATGAACGGGTCTCGGTAGCAGCCCGGCTTCGGCAACAATCTCCGGGACCAGGTCCTGTTGCTTGTAGACCACGATATGCAGGCCTGCAACGCCTTCTATCTCGCGCACTCGCCTCTCCGTTAATCCGGATGTCGTGCCGAGGCTAAATCTAGGCGACGTCTTCGATCCAACCCCCACACAACGAGACGGCATCCATCGCATTCAGGCCAAATGCTTCGGCTCCAGTTTACTCATTCACGGTGTTGTCCACCTGAGCGCCGCCAATCATAATCTTGATGTGCTCGCGTAATCCCGCTTTCTGTATTGCTTCGATCGTCTCCTGCATCGAATCAGAGGCGAGCGTCAGGAATCCTGAAAGACCCACCACAGCCGGTTGATGCTGCTTTATGGCATCAATAATCGTATCGACCGGTACATCGATACCCAATTCGACAACCTTGTAACCGTTGATATCGAGCATGAAAGTGACAATGTTCTTGCCGATGTCATGCAAGTCACCGTGTACCGTCGCGATAATAACGGTGCCTTTATTGAACTCTTCGGCACCGGATTTCAGTTCTGTGACGAGCGGTTTTGCCTTATTACCGATCTGCGACAGCATCTCACCTGCGAGCATCAGTTCAGGAAGAAAGTATTCCCCCACCTCAAAGCGCTTGCCGACAATCTCTATAGCCTCGCGGCAATGGCCGAGAAGAGCGATCGGATCGTAACCGGCGTCGAGCAACTCAATAGCAGGATTTACCGCTTACTCTTCCCTCATATCCGCAATCAGTTCTATAAGAATCTTGCTTTGGTCAGTCATCCGTTCTTCCTGTCTCGAGACTCCATTGAAAAGCGTCTTCGGGAAATATTGTTCACAGCCGCGACATACTTACTGCAACACAGGTCGTTTCCGCGCAAACCGATAGTCCTGTAATTCCAATTGGACAGAAGACTCCGACACGCGATGTAATACAGGCAACGGGGTCAAACTGGAGTAGTCGAAGAGGTTTGGTATGCCCGCGAAGAAACAAGCAAAGCGATCCTGGGTTGAGGTCAACCGCGCACCTGTACTCACGCTGTGGGCGGCCATAGTCGCCGAGCGATTGGGTTTCAACAGGGCCGAAGCGTTGACACTTGGCCGCGCCGTTGCCGGTCTCAATGCTTACGCTAAGGGAAAGTCGCTCGGCATCTTCAAACCGAGCAAGAAAAAGGTTGCTAAGACACGCGCAGATCTGAAAACCGGTACCGTTATCAAGATCGAATTATTGCATCGGGCAATTCCCGCAAAGCGTTATAACGAAGGACTCCGGGCGGTCAGCAAAGGCAAGCCCATATCACCCGAAAGTGTCGAAAAATATCTCGAGGGGAAGTTCGGTGCCGCGCTTGTCGATACGCGCAAGGCGATGACCGAGCTTGCACGCGCCTATTCGCCCACGATTCTCTCTGAGCTGGCCTACGAGCTTTATGCCGAGTTTCGTCCGGTTGTCCCCGGGGGCAAAAAAGGCTGGGGTGCCAAAGGCCGGTTGTCGCTGAACAAGCTCGCGAAGATGGCCGCAAAGCGGGAGTAGGTCGCTTCGACCCGGCGATTACTATCGAACCGGTCTTGCCAAATAGTTCGGCTCGCACCGACGTTTGCGGCAATCCAACAGAGCCGCGGCGCAGGCGAGCAACCACAACAAAATCGCCCCGAATGCGCCCCCGCCACCGTCGCTGTTGTTGCTGCCGCCGGACGCCGAATTGACCGTCACCGAGGCGTCGACACTGTTATTGGACGGATTGGCATCCGGTTCCGCAGACGCAAGCGCCACGGTGTAGTTCTTGGTACCGGTTGTCAGGCCGGTCACGCTGAGGTCCAGCGTCGAGCTCGATTGTGCATCGAACTGACCCGCCTGACAGTCGATTTGCTGCGCGGCCACGGCGCAGGTACCTATCGACCAGTTCGCGCTGTTGGCCCGTAGTCCGCTATCGAGGGAAATGCTCAGCGTTACGCCGGTTGCATCGAGGATCGACTGGTTTTGCAGCGTAGCAGAGACATTCGTGCTCTGATTGACCGTGACCTCTGCAGAGCTCGGGACGTTGACAATCAGATTCACGGCGGGATCGACAGTCAGCCGGGCCGACGTCTGATTATTGCCGCCATTGTCGTCCGCGTCAGCTGTGACCGACGCATTAAAAACCCCGATGCCCACCGCGGTTGTCGCCGTCGTGACTGTGACCGTGGCCGCACTGCTGCCAGGGATATCGCCGAGCTGACAGCTGACGGTGCCGGCTCCATTAGTGCAGCTCCCGGTGGAACCCGCGGCGGACAGAAACGAAACGTTATCAGGCAGCACAACATCGGTAACGACGTTGATTGCCTGCGTGGTGCCGTTGTTCGCAACATCGAAAGTAATCGTCGCAGCGTTACCAAGCAGAATCGTCGGCGGCTGGTCGTTGAACGCGATTGATGCATCGGTGCTCGGCAACGGCGTGATGCACGATGCCGCGGAAATATCGTCCTGCATCTCCAAAATACTGCACGCCGAGAACTGATTGTTACCGTTGAGGTTCGTCGCCATTATGAAAGTCGCTGGCTCGGCCTCGCAGGGTGAGCCAGTTACCGCATCGTGTGGTGCGCCGAAGTTATGACCGACCTCGTGTGCC
>Ga0224512_10000417_pt1 | contig 45448 bp, 42 predicted proteins | sample SF_May12_sed_USG_4_FD_169103 | JGI IMG/M metagenome (GOLD analysis project Ga0224512, IMG submission 169103) | Sediment microbial communities from San Francisco Bay, California, United States - SF_May12_sed_USGS_13 | ecosystem: Environmental > Aquatic > Marine > Sediment | place: USA... | reverse complement strand
GCGTTCATAGGCAGTCGCTCCATCCTGGTCGAGGGTGTCATCGTCGAGGCGGGCGCGGTGTTGGGGGCCAACACCACCATCGGCCCTTCGATACCGATCATCGATGTCACCGGGGACACTCCGGTGGAGCACAAGGGCCGGGTGCCAGCCAACTCCATCGTGGTGACCGGATCGCGCGCCAAGGATTTCCCTGCCGGCACCTATCACCTCCGCACACCGATCATCATCGGCCAACGGAGCGACTCGACCGATCGCAAGACCTCGCTCAACGATGCGTTGCGGGTGTTCGAGGTGCCGGTATGACCTTGGCCGAAACGCTCGCTGAGATCGTCAACATCCCGTCGGTGCTTGGCAGCGAGGGCAGGCTGTGCACGGCGCTCGAAGAGAGGGCGCTTGCCACCTGGGGGAGAGATGGGGTCGTCCGCATCGGCAACAGCATCGTTGTGGGACGCCGCACCGGGCGGCCCATCATCAGCCTGGTCGGGCACATCGACACGGTGCCTGAGCAGGGCCAGGGTGACGCCAAGATCGTCGATGGAAGACTCATCGGGTTGGGGTCGACCGACATGAAGTCCGGTGTCGCGGTCATGTTGCATTTGATGGAGGATGCCGAGGTAACCGACGGTCCGTACGACGTCATCAGCGTGTTCTATGCCGGTGAAGAGGGCCCGGCCGACGAGAACGGGCTAGGCGACGTGCTGGAGGAGGCGCCATGGCTCACTGAGTCGGAGTTCGCTGTGGTTCTGGAACCAACCGACTTAGATCTGCATCTCGGCTGCCAGGGTGTCGTGAACGCCCGTGTGTTCTTCGACGGTCATGCGGCTCACAGCTCAAGACCATGGCTCGGCGAGAACGCCATCACCAAGGCCGGTGCTTTCCTCATCGAGATGCATGCTTGGGAGCACAGACCGGTCACCATCGACGGGTTGGAGTACACCGAGGTTTTCAGCGTCACCCAGGCGAAGGGAGGAGTTGCTCGCAACATCATCCCCTCGTCGTTCGAGCTGGCGCTCAACCATCGATTCCCTCCCAACATCACCGTCGAGGAGGCGGAGGCAAGGCTGCGCGAGGTGGCGGCGGCTGCCGATCGCATCGAGATCGTCGACCGCGCTCCCGGCGCCAGCGTCCCGGTGGACAACGACCACCTTGAGCGCCTGGCCGCCATCGCCGGCACCGAGCGCAAACCGAAGCAAGGTTGGACCGATGTGGCTCGGCTGTCTGCGGCCGGGGTCCCCGCTGTCAATTACGGACCGGGCGAAACCAGCCAGGCTCACCAGGCGGGGGAATCGGTGGCGCTGGCCAACCTCGACGAGTGCTATCGGGTGCTCAAGGAGCTTCTGACCAACTAGTCGTTGGGTCCCGGCCAATGCTGAGCGCCGACGTCAAGGGTCCCCTCCGGCCGGTGGCAGCCGACACAATCTCTGCGGTCCGGGTGAGGGGAGACCTTGGCGCCATTTGCACCTGTTGCGTGGCAGGTGACGCAATGGGCGTCGTTGGTTTGGGACACAGCGTGCGGAATCACGGGCTCGCCGCAGCTCCCGAGCAACAGAGTGATGCCAGCCGCGGCAGCCAATCGCCTCATGACGTCAGGGTACGAAAGATGGCCGGATGAACCAGGACCAGAACCGGGCTCAGGTGGTGCGCAAGGCCTCGGTAGGCGAGAGCCGCGAGGCTCGGATGGCCGGATATAGCCCGGCAGCGGCGCCGATCACCAGCGCCGCGGCGATGCCCCCGAATATTGCAGCGGGGGGGATGATCACGTCCCATCCTTGCAACCGCGAATACCCAGCGGTGGCGGCCGCGCCGAGGGCGATACCACCAGCGCCGCCCACTGCGCTCAGCAATAGGGCTCGGTGAGGAATTGGGTACCGATCTGGCGACGAGTCGCCCCCAACGCACGACGCAGCCCGATCTCGGCGCGTCGCTCCAGCACCGAGATCACCATCACGTTGGCGATTCCAACGCCGCCCACCAGGAGGGCCACTCCTCCCAAGCCAAGGAACAACAACGTCAAGGTGTCGTCGGCCGCCTCCCTGGCCTCGAGCGCGTCGGTCGGTCTCGCCACTTCCACTTCTTCCGGGTTCTCCGGAGAGGCGGTGGCACCGAGGACCGCAAGTACGTCGTCGACGAAGGCAGGGTCGGTACGCACGAATATCTTCGATGGCGCCTCTTCTGAACCGAGATAGTCTGCCGCCGCCTGTTGTCCGACGAGAGCGGAACGATCGATGTCGGATGCGAGAGCCAACGGCTCGAGGATGCCAACCACCGCGAACCATTGGTCACCCAGCCATACCAATGGCGCAGCATCGAGACTGGCTATGCCGAGACGCTCGGCGGCGACCGCGCCGAGCACGGCAGTCGGGTAGTTGGAGGCCGCCTCGTCGAGGAATCGGCCATCGGCAAGGTCGCCGCCCAGCGTCTCTAGCAAGTCTGTATCTGCTGCCTTAACTGAAATCCCACCCGATTGGGTCGATGGGATGAGGTCGGATTTGTAGACGTTGGCGTCCACATCGCGCACTGCGGCGGATGCCTCGACCGGATTGATCCTGCCGATCATGGCTGTGGCCGAGTCTGGCAACTCGCCGGAGCCGGCTCCAATGCCGGTGCCGGCCTGCACGGTGAGGAGGTTGGTGCCGAGTCTGTCGAGCTGTTCCAGCAAGTCCGATTTCGAAGACTGGGAAAGGCCAAGCACTCCCACCACCGCTGCGATTCCGATCATGATCCCAAGCGCGGAGAGGGCAGCTCGCAACTTGCGGCTCCGCAGGCCCGCGGCCGAAGTCCGTGCCAGGTCGCTGAAGGCGAGGCGAGCCGGCCGCAGGGTGTTCATGCCGACCGTCCTAAGTCTCGCTCGATGGTGCCGTCTCGCATCATGATGCGACGAGGGAATAGTTCCGCCATGTCGCGATTGTGAGTGATCACGATCATGGTTATCCCCTCACCGTTGAGCTCCTCCAACAAGCGCACGATGTCATCCGATGTGGCTGTGTCCAGATTGCCGGTCGGCTCGTCGGCCAGCACGATCGCCGGCCGCCCCACGATGGCTCGTGCCACCGCGACCCTCTGCATCTCGCCGCCAGACAGTTTCGAGGCAAGATGGTGCTTGCGGTGGCTGAGGCCAACACGGTCGAGTGCCTCGTTTGCCAGGTTGTTGCGCAGGGTCGACGCCACACCGGTGTACAGCAGGCCGTCGGCGACGTTCTCCAACGCGGTTTCTCCGTTGAGAAGGTGAAACGATTGGAACACGAACCCGATTTGACCGGCTCGCAACGCCGAGAGCTGACGGTCGGTGAGCCGGCTCGCCACGTGCCCGTCGACAGTCACTTCCCCAGACGTCGGGCGGTCGAGCGTACCCATGATGTGCAGCAGGGTTGACTTCCCCGAGCCCGAAGGCCCGACGACCGCCATGAGTTCACCTCGGACAACATCTAGCTCGATGCCGCGCAGTGCATGCACCGGGGTGGCTCCGGGATAGACCTTGCGAACGTCGCTCAGCTCAAGGACTTTCGCCGCTGCAGTTGGGGAGGTCACGGCACGACTACCAAATCGCCTGGGTTGAGGCTTGGCGAATCGATCTCCACCATCCCTCCCGAGTAGAAGCCGGGCTCTACGGCTACCAGGGTGGTCTGGCCGGAACCTTGGTCGACCTCTACCGCATAACCGCCCTCGGCCAAAGCGATGAGCGCAGTAACCGGCACAGCCAGCACGCCCTCCCGTGAATCGGTGACCACTTCAACGTCGACCGGTGCCTCGTCGAGGCTGGCGGCCGCACTTGGATCGTCGAGCGTCACGACAACCTCAAACGTGGCGTCCCCACCTGGGACCTGAGTCGCAACCGTGCCAACTGAGGTGACAACGGCTGAGGTCGTCAAGTTATCGGGGAGAACAACCGTGACGGCCGCGCCCTCGACGAGCGTCCCTTGGTCTGCTGCCGGCAGATCAACGGTGACCACGGTTTCTTGGGCCGATGTGCCAAGGATGGGGGTGCCGTTGCCCACGGGCGAACCTGGCGCAGCCAGCACTTCCGTGACGCGGATGGCGCTTGGCAAGAAGACAACCTCGCCAAGATTCACCACTCCATCGTCACTGGCTCCGATGTCCTGCTGCCAGCGTTCCACCATGCTCTCGGTGTTCGCTGTGAATTCCTGGTCGACTGTCACCGTCTCGTCTGGGTCGTAGCCAAGCGCCACCAGCGCCGCTTCCAGCTGCTCGACGTCTGCGCCGTCGTCAGCGGAATTGGAGAGAGTTCGATAGGCGGGGACGCCGCCGTAGACGAGTACCACCGGCTGGCTGTCGATCTCATAGAGAACATCGCCCTGGTCGACGGTGGCGCCCTCGGCGGCCGTTGAGGTCACGGTGCCTCCGATGCGGGTGAGCACCGGGTCGCTTGGGCTCCGTCCCAATGTGCCGGCGAACTCCTCCGTTTCGGTGAGGTCGGTCACGACCACTTCCGCCAGATCGAGCTCGCCGGATGCAACCGGGGCATCTCCCGTCGAGTCGCCGGTGAGGAGCCAAATCCCACCGGCGATCAGGGCCACGACGACGGCCACCCCGGCCAGCCACGGCCAGCGTCCTCGAGTCCTGGTTGGATTGGTGCCGGCGGTCATTGCCTCCCTATCCAAGCCGATTGGGACGTCAGATTGAACTTTGCGCAGGCTCATGCGTCACCGTCCGGACCGCCGCCCCCCGGCCCGCCGCCGGGTCTGCGCAAGCCGGTGAGGAGCTCATCGCAGGCTGCGATGGCCGTCTGGAATGCGGGGTCATCCTGGTCCAAAGCGCCGAACGGTCCGCCTCCGGGTCCGGTGCCCTGGCCCTCGTCGGGGCCATCTCCGGTGGGGCCGAAGCCGGAGAGGTCTGGATCTGGCATGTCGTAGCCGTTGTCCCTCATGCAAGCCGCGAACTCGACGAGGGTGTCTTCGATCTCGGTGCGGTCGAAGTCTCGGAAGGTCTGAGTCACGCCTTCGAGATGGTGCTGACAAGCTTCGCCGGCCGCTCGCAGCTCACCCCGATCCAGTTCTCCGTTGCCGGGCCCGCGGTCCTCGAAGAAGAAGTTGCCCTCGCCGTCGGTCTGTGGGTCGGGTAGGTCGACGCCCTCCTGCCTCATGCATTCGGTGAATGCCAGGAAGGCTTCCTCGGAGTCAACTTCGGGCTCGGCCGCCGCGGCCGGTGTCGCATCGTCGGTCTCATTCAAGGAGGCGACGCCCTCGGCCCCCGATGTTCCACCGCAGGCCGCGGCCACGATGGCTAACGCGGCGATCAAGATCAGAAATCGTTTCAAGTCGTTCTCCTTGTTCCCCGAGCAGCGTCGTACCGAACTGTAAAGAAACGGTTATCCAGGCTTGAAGCTTCTTAGCCGTCTGCCGGCGGATCGAAGCCGGCGAATATCTGGGGGCGGCAGACTTCGTCCGCCGCGATGAACCCGGGATCCTCGAAATCCAGTTCGCCTCCGAAGATGCCAAGCCCAGCGGCGCCTTCAGGATTCTGCTCACCTTGGGCCAGGGTTCGGCGCAGGAACCCGTCGAGGTCGGGGTCCGGCATGTCGAAGCCCTGGTCCCTCATGCAGGCGGCATACTCGAACAGCGTGTCTTCGATGGCGGTGCGATCGAATCCGAAGTTCTCAAGAGTCACTCCTTCGAGAAACTCCGAGCAGGCATCGCGTGCTGCCACCAGTTCGTCTTCATCGACACCGTCGAAGTCGTTGAGGCTGCTCAGCTGGAGTGACCCGTCAGCGTTGAACTCAGGATCCGGTACGTCGACGCCCTCGTCTCGTAGACACTGACTGAAGGCGAGGAAGGACTGCTCGAATTCGTTTTCCTCGGCGCCGACATCGGGTGACGCCGGTGCCTCGTCGAGCGATGCCACCCCATCGCTGCCATCGCTTCCATCGCTTCCATCGCTTCCGCAGGCGGCGGCGATCAATGCCAGAGCAACGATCGCCGGAAGGAGTCGAGACATGGCGTCATCGTACGAGCCGGGTGTCGTTGTGCCGGGCGTCCCCTTCTAGCATCGCCCCATGCCTGTCGACATCGATATCCATTACGTCGCTCGCTTGGCTCGCCTGGCTTTGAGCGATGACGAGCTGGCCCGTTATGGCCGCCAGCTGGAAGGAATTCTGGAGCACGCCGCGTTAGTCCAGAGTCTGGCAACCGACGGCGTTGAGCCCACCTCTCATCCGCTGTCGATGACCAACGCCTTCCGGCCAGATGAGATAACGCCTTCGTTGGATCGTGACGAGGTGCTCTCCCAGGCGCCCGAGACGCAAGATGGATACTTCAGGGTTCCCCGCATCCTGGAGGAGTCGTGAACGACCCGGCAGACCTGACGATCGGAGCCGCCGGCGCCGCGTTGCGCGGCGGCGAGCTGACCGCATCCGAACTGTTGGAAGCTGTGCTCAAGAGAGCCTCGATGACCGAAGCCCATCTCCACTCCTATCTGACGATCGATCGCGAAGGTGCCGTCGAGGCAGCCGCTGCCGCCGACAGCGCGTTGCGCAAGGGCGACGACCTCGGCCCGCTGCACGGCATCCCGATCGCGCTGAAGGACAACATGGTCACCAGAGGCATTGAGACCACCTGCTCTTCAAAGATCCTGGCTGGATACAAGCCGCCGTACGACGCCACGGTTGTTGAGAGAATGCGCCAAGGCGGGGCCGTCGTCGTTGGCAAAACCAACTTGGACGAGTTCGCCATGGGCTCGTCAACCGAGAACTCTGCATACGGACCCACCCGCAACCCATGGAACACCGACCGGGTTCCTGGGGGAAGCTCTGGCGGTTCGACGGCGGCGGTCGCAGTTGGCTCCGCATTGGCAGCTCTTGGATCCGACACCGGCGGATCGATCCGACAGCCGGCATCGTTGTGCGGCGTGGTCGGGATGAAGCCCACCTATGGCCTGGTTAGCCGCTACGGGTTGATCGCGTTCGCATCCTCGCTCGACCAGATCGGGCCCATGACCAGGACCGTGTCCGACGCCGTCGACGTCTTGGGTGTCATGGCCGGTCACGACCCAAAGGACGCCACGAGTTACCGAGGCGATCTACCCGACTTTGGATCCGGGCTCGATGGGGGCGTGGAGGGCTTGCGCATCGGTGTGGCTTCAGAGCTTTCTGGGGAAGGCATCGATACGCCGGTGGTGGACGCCTTCCGCCGAACCTGTGACGCTCTTGCCGAGGCCGGTGCCAAGGTCACTGAGCTATCGCTCCCGTCGTTTGAGGCGGCACTGTCGGCCTACTACCTGATCGCGCCGGCTGAATGCTCGGCCAACCTGGCCAGGTTCGATGGTGTCCGTTACGGATTGCGCAAGGAGGCGGAGACCGTGGAGGACATGATGGCTGCGACAAGGGCCGAAGGGTTCGGACCCGAGGTGATCCGCCGCATCCTGCTTGGTACCTATGCCCTGTCGGCTGGCTACTACGACGCTTTCTACGGCCAGGCTCAGAAGGTGCGCACGCTGATTCTCGAAGACTTCGCCAGGGCCTACAGCGAGGTCGACGTTGTGGTTTCTCCCACCAGTCCGACAACAGCCTTCGAGGTGGGCGCCAGGACCGATGACCCACTTTCCATGTACTTGTCCGACCTGTGCACCATCCCCAGCAACCTGGCTGGACATCCGGCGGTATCTGTCCCCATCGGTCTCGACGAGGGTCTCCCGATCGGTTTCCAGGTGATGGCGCCGGCGCTGGGCGAACAGGTGATGTTCCAGGTGGCTGCTGCGGTGGAGCGGATGGCGGCATTCGACGCCAGGGCGCCGCTTGCCACGTCGGAGATCTCATGAGTTACGAATCCGTCATCGGGATCGAAACGCATGTTGAGCTGGCAACCGCCTCGAAGATGTTCTGCGGATGCAAGGTTGACTTCGGCGCCGAACCCAACACCACGGTGTGCCCGGTGTGTCTTGGATTGCCTGGAGCGATGCCCGTCCCCAACGAGAGGGCCATCGAGTGGATCGTGAAGATCGGGCTGGCGCTTGGATGTGACATCGCGCCCCATTCGTTGTTCCATCGCAAGAACTACTTCTATCCCGACCTGCCGAAGAATTATCAGATAAGCCAATACGACCTGCCGATCTGCGTCAACGGAACTCTCGACGTGACTGTCGACGGTGAGACTCGCGCCATCGGAATCACTCGAGTGCACATGGAGGAGGACACTGGCAAGAGCCTTCATGTCGGCGAGGGCGGCCGCATCCATGGTGCCGACCACTCACTGCTCGACTTCAACCGCTCCGGCGTGCCGTTGGTCGAGGTGGTATCAGAGCCTGACATCCGCTCGGCAGCGGAGGCCAGGGCATATGCCACGGAGCTGCAGGGTCTCATCCGCTCGCTGGGCGTTTCCGACGCAAAGCTGGAGGAGGGGAGCATGCGCTTCGACGCCAACGTGTCGTTGCGACCTGAGGGAGTCGAGGAATTGGGCATCCGCACCGAGACAAAGAACATGAACTCGTTGCGGTCGCTAGAGCAAGCCCTGGCCTACGAGATAGATCGGCAGGGCGAGGTGCTTGGCTCGGGTGGTTCGATCACGCAGGAAACCCGCCACTGGAACGAACAAGACGGCATGACCCACGCCATGAGGGGCAAAGAAGAGTCGTCCGATTATCGCTACTTCCCGGAGCCCGATCTGGTCCCTCTGGCAGTGGACGACGCATGGCGCGAGCAGGTTCGTTCCACGTTGCCTGAGCTACCCCAAGCGCGGCGAATCCGGCTCATGGAGTCTGGCATCGAGGAGGGGGCGGCGCGCCAGCTGGCTGCGGACGCAGCAATGGGGGAGCTGTTCACCGATGCGGTTGCGGCTGGCGGAGAGGCGCGCGACGTTGCCAACTGGCTAACCGGAGAGGTTGTGGCACACCTCAAGCGGGACGATATTGCCGTCACCGAGATCCCCCTTACGTCCGACCATCTGCGAGAGCTGTCGGAGATGACGGCCAAAGGTGATCTGTCGGCCACCGCAGCCAAGGAGGTTCTGGGTGGCGTCATGATGGGGGAGGGATCGCCGTCTCAGGTGGCGGCAGCGCGCGACCTCATCCAAGTCACCGACGTTGCAGCGCTCGGCTCCGAGGTAGATGCGGTGCTGGCAGCGAATGGCGACGCGGTGGAAAAGATCCGCCAGGGAGAGACCAAGGCGGTCGGTTTCTTGGTTGGCCAGGTGATGAAGGCCACGGGCGGCAAGGCCGACCCCAAGGTGGTCGGTGATCTCATCGTCTCGAAGGTGAAGGGTGGCTGAGGAACGCGGCTTTGTGGCGTGGGACGAGGCCGATCTCCACGAAACCGACCCAGCGGCCGTTTGGGTGGTGATGGCCGATCCCGACCGCCTCTCGCAGTGGGCCGGGGTCCAGTTGGTCCATTGGTCGGGAGATCTGCCGAAGGTGGGTGATGATCTCACTGTGAACGTCGGCGGGAGCGACATCGCAGTGAGTGTCGTCGATTGGGAGGCTGGTCGGCGTTATCGAGTCGAGCTGAAGGGTGTTCGTTTCGTGAATGGAGCGCAGCTCGAATGTGCGGTGGAGTCCCTGGTTGAGTCCCAACGAGCCGGGGCTCGCGTCAAGATCCAGTTCGGCGCTACGACAAGCCGTTGGAGGGCGCCACTGGTGAGAATGATGGCGCAGCGACGCATCAACAAAGCCATCTCGACGTTGCGAGGGCTGGTCGATTAGTGGTGCGCCACTAGCCGGTGTTGCGGAGTCCGGTCGCCAATCCATTCACGGTAAGCAGCAGCGCTCGATGCAATAGATCGTCGTCGCTGCCCGTACGGGCCCTTTCCAGCAAACTGACCTGGAGGTAGCTGATCGGATCGAGGTAGGTGTCGCGCACGGCCAGGGTTCGTTGCAGCACGGGGTCGCCATCCAACAGCGCGTCGTGGCCGGTGATGCGAAGGAGTTCCTGGACGGTCAGCTCGTACTCGGCGCGTATCGCAGCGAACACAGGCCGCAACGGTGTATCGACCAGCCGGTCAACGTACCTAGCAGTCACATCGAGGTCGGTCTTGGCGAGGGTCATCTCGACGTTGGATAAGAAAGTCTGGAACCACTGCCACTCGCTGTGCATCTCCATGAGCACCTCAACGAGTCCCGACTGACGGGCCACGGCCAGCCCGGTTCCAACGCCGAACCAGCCCGGCACGATCTGGCGAGTCTGTGTCCAGCCGAACACCCACGGGATCGCTCGCAGGCCGTCGATGCCGGGCTTTCCTCCAGGGCGTCGCGCTGGACGCGATCCGATGTTGAGGGCGCTCAGCTCGTCTGCCGGGGTAGCGGCATGAAAGTAATCAAGCAGTTCTGGCGTATCGACGAGGCCTCGGTAGGCCTCGTGCGAGGCAGCGCTGATGGAGTCCATGGCGTCGTCCCAACGCTGCAGGGTTTCGGGCGAATGTCGAGGAAGCCGATGCAACAGTGAAGCTTCCAGAGTGGCCGCCAGGGCCACCTCGAGGTTACGCCTGGCCAGTGCAGGCACGCCGTACTTGTCGGCGATCACTTCGCCCTGCTCTGTCACCTTGATGCGACCGTCGACTGTGCCCCAGGCCTGTGCCAGGATGGCTTGGCCGGTTGGTCCGCCTCCCCGACTGATGGTTCCCCCCCGACCGTGGAAGATGCGCAGGTTCACCTGATGGCGAAAGGCGACATCACGCAGGTCTCGACTTGCCCGATATAGGCCCCACTGGGCGGTGGTGATGCCGGCCGCCTTGTTGGAATCGGAGTAGCCGAGCATCACCTCTTGGATGTCACCCCGCAGCCCAACCAGGCGCCGGTAAGCGGGGACGCTCAATAGCTCGTCGAGAATGGTGCCGGCTGCGGCCACCTCTGCCGTCGTCTCGAATAGGGGAACGAAACCGATACGGGCCTTGCCCTGCTGAAGATCGACAAGGCCGGTCGATGCGGCCAGGAGCACAGAGGCCAAGATGTCGTCGGCGCCACCGGTTTCTGAGACGATGAAACTCTCGATGGCCATGGGGCCGAAGCGGTCGAGTGCAACCTGTATGGCGTCGAACATTGCGACGGTGCGAGCAACCTCAGAACCAGGGTCTGGCGGAGGAAGGGCGATGGCTCGCTCAAGGCGATCCGCCAGCATCTCGGTGCGTTCGGCGCGCTCGAGAGCCTTGTACGTCTCGGCCAGCCCACCTGATAGGGCGGCAAAGGCCTCATGGATCTTGTCGGCATGCTCGCGCACGTCCATAACCGCCTGGCGGAATCCGAACGCAGCCGCCTTGCGGATCAGGCGCCGCACGATTCCGTCGGCGATGAGTTCGCCTTGGTTGGCTCGCAGAGACCGGCGCAACAACTCGAGGTCGTCGATCAGCTGGCCGGGCTCCGCGTAGTCGAGACCGGGTGCATGGTGAGATGACTCGGCGAGGCGTCGCCGGGTGCTGAGGAGACGCCGGTGGATGTAGGCGAGTTTGAGCCGGTACGGCTCGTTGGCGCTGAGTCGATGGAATTCCTCGTATACAGCCGGCAATCGCACCCGGTCGGCCGCTAGCGAGTCCTCGAGGTCTTCGCTGATATCGACGATGAGCTCGGAAACGCTCAGGCGAGCGGAGAGATCTTCGACGTCGCTTATGAGGTTCCTCAGCCCATGGTCGTACTGAGCGGCAAGCACGTCGAGAGTGACGGCAGCAGTCACCGCCGGGTTGCCGTCTCGATCTCCTCCTACCCAGGTGCCAAGGTGCAGAGGTCGTGCTCGAGGCGGCAGGGTGTGGTCGAGGCGTGCCAGTTCGTGATCGAGGTCGTCGAGCAGATCTGCCGCCACCGTGCGATAGATCTCATCTATGTAGAACATCACCGAGCGCGCTTCGTCAAGGGGGCTTGGCTGCTGCGGTCGCAATTCGAATGTCTGCCAGATGAGATCGATCAGCTCGCCGGTTCTCCTATCGATGCGATCGCGTCCGCTTTCTGTGATGCGATTGTCCGACCGCTGCTCCACCAGCAGAGCGAGTTCTGCCGTTTTGGTGAGAATGGACCGCCTGGCTGCCTCGGTGGGGTGGGCGGTGAACACGGGCCTGATCTCCAGGCGTCCCAGGATCTCTCGGATCTCATCGGGTGGAAGCTTGGCCTGACCGATCCTGGTCACGGTGTCGTGCAGCCATCCGTATTGGCCCAGTCCGTCGTCGAAGCGATGCGTCTGTTCGACGACGTTCGCTATGAGGAAGTACGTCGAGAAAGCCCGCACCAACTGGATGGTGGTGTCGAGGTCGAGGTTGGCAAGCTTTTCCTCAAGAGAGGATGAATCGGACTCGCCAGAGCGGAGCCGCTTGGTCTGGGCCCGCACCTCTTCGACCAGATCGAGCAGAACCCTGCCTTCTTGCCGCACCAGGGTTTCGCCGAGCTGGTTTCCGAGACGCCTGATGTCTGCTCGTACCGCGTCGTCGTGGGAAGCCATGGGTGGCCGAGGGTAGCTGTGATCTTCTAGGTGCGAATTGACCGTTCCGCCTGTTGGAATCGAACCCCGAGCGGGGTATGCGCGGGCGAGACCGTGTAGCCGCCAGCCTTTTTACCCAGTATGGTCGCCGCCGGGATGCGCGATGTTCTTACCAGAGAGGAAGCAACCGCTCGGGTGGCAGCGGTTTCAGACGTCTCGTATGAGATAGCCATCGAGCTGAAGCCGGAGGACAAGACCTACCGGGGCGATGTGACCGCCTACTTCTCTGGCAGCTCCGAAGACCTGTTCCTCGAGTTCGTCGGTGGAACGATCGAGGTCTTCTCGGTCAACGGCTACGAGAGGGAAGCCGATTGGGATGGCGCCCGCATCGCTCTGCCATTGGAGCTGTTGGGTGAGGAAAACGAGGTACGGGTCCGCTACGAGAACCCGTACGACCGGACCGGCGAAGGATTTCATCACTTCATCGACCCGGAGGATGGCAGCGAGTACCTCTACACCCAATTCGAGCCCTACTCGGCGCATCGCGTCTTCCCGTGCTTCGATCAGCCGGACATAAAGGCCACCTACGAGATCTCTGTGGTGGCGCCGGCCGAATGGGAGGTCGTGACATCCTCGCGCCAAATAGACATCGAGGACGCAGACGGGGGGCGGACGCTGCGGCGCTTCGAGAAGACCGTTCCCTTCAGCACCTACCTGGTCTCTCTGATCGCCGGCCCATACGCCGTAGTGCGTGACGAGCACAACGGATTGCCGCTTGGCCTGTTCTGCCGACGGTCCTTCGCCGACCACATGGATGCGGAAAACATCTTCAAGGAGACCAAGGACGGCCTCGACATCTTCTCGCGCTTCTTCGGCGCGCCGTATCCGTTCACCAAGTACGACCAGTTGTTCGTGCCAGAGTTCAACTGGGGCGGCATGGAGAATGTGGCCGCCGTCACCTACACCGACTCGTTGATCTTTCGCGATCCTCCAACTCGAGATCAGGTGATGAGGCGTAGCGAGATCCTGCTGCACGAGCTCGCCCACATGTGGTTCGGAGATCTGGTGACCATGACGTGGTGGAACGACCTGTGGCTCAACGAGTCGTTCGCCACCTTCATCGCCTATCTGGCGCTCGAGGAGGCCGGGTATTACGACGACCTGTGGCAGGACTTCAACACCCGCAACAAGCTCGTGGCCTATCGCGACGATCAGCTGCCCACCACCCACCCCATCGCCGACGAGTCGGTTGGCAACACGGACGAGATCTTCCTCAATTTCGATCAGATCACCTATGGCAAGGGGGCATCGGCGCTGCGCCAGCTAGTGGCGGCCATCGGCACCGAAGGCTTCCTCGCCGGGCTGCGCACCTATTTCGAACGGCATTCGTTTTCCAACACGACGCTGGCCGACTTCCTCGCCTCCCTGCAGGAGGGGAGCGGACAGGACCTGGCCAGCTGGGCGGCTCGCTGGCTCAGAACACCCTCACTCAACACGCTTGCCGCCGAGTGGCATGGCGAAGGCGGTCTGCTCACCTCGCTCTCACTTCGCCAAACCGCACCGGACGATTATCCAACGCTGCGCCCCCACACCGTTGAGATCGCGCTGGTGAGCGAGACCGGGGGCAACCTGAGCTTGGATGCCGTCAAGGCTTCGATCGACGACTCCAGCGAGGCGGTCGATGGGGCGTCCGGGTTGGCGGCACCCTCACTTGTGTTCCCCAACTACAACGACCTCACCTTCGCCAAGGTGGCGCTCGATGCCGCTTCGCTCGATTTCGTTAAGAGCGGACTGAGCCGCATCGACGATTCGCTGCTGCGCCATCAACTATGGCAGTCGCTGTGGGAGATGCTGCGTGATCGCGAGATCAGCTCACTGGAATACCTCCAGCTCATCGGCGACCAGCTCAGGGCAGAGCCAAGCACCCAGATAATCCGCATGGTTACCGGTCTCACGTTGTTCCGGACGTTGTCGTCCTATGTGCCGGAGCATCTCAAGGATGCCGAGATTCGCAACTTCGTCGCCCTAGCCAGAGAAGCCATCGACGTCGCCGCCCCCGGCGATGGCCGAGTGCTGTGGGCGCGGGCGTTGGTCGGAGCTGCAACCGATCCGGAGGACCTGGCTCTGGCCGGCCGCATCGTCGATGACACGGAAGGCGTGGAAGGACTACCGATCGATCAGGAGATGCGTTGGACTGTGGCCGTGCGTTGGTCCGCCATGGGCGTCGCAGGGGCCGCCGCCAGGGTGGAGGCCGAGCTGGCGCGGGACCGCTCCGATCGCGGGAAGCGTGCTGCGTTGCGCGCCGATGTTTCGAGGCCCGACGCCGACACCAAGGCCGAGGCCTGGGCCCGTCTCCACGACCAGGGCTACGAGTCGCTGCACATGGCCGCTGCTGCCATGGGTGGCTTCGGGTGGTGGAAGCAGGCAGACCTATTGGCACCGTATGCCGAGGAGTTCTTTCAGAGGGTTGCCGGGGTGATCGACGAGTGGGAGTTCGAAGCCGCCAAGGCCTATTTCTACGGGCTCTATCCGGGCTACCGAGTGGACTCTGAAACGCTTGCCGCCACCAAGGCCTTGATCGGACCCGATACGGACGTTCGGTTGGCTCGCCTGGCGATCGAAACGGTGGACGAGCTGGAGAGGTCTTTGGCGTGTCGACAGCTAGCCGCGCCTGAACTCAGCCCCCCAGGTGAGACTGGGTAACCTGACCATATGTCCGTACCGCTGGCCCAAAGCCCGCTCGACCAGATCCCCCCCGACGTAATCGATGCCATCCCAGACGATGTGGTCGATCAGCTGAGAGACGGGGTGATCGACAAGATCCCAGACGAGGTTGTAAATCGCCTGCCCGATTCCATCGCGGATCGCATTCCCGAAGGGTTTCTGGAGAATACCCCAGAGTTCGTCTGGGTGCTCCTCGCCATCGGGGCGCTGGCGGTGGCCTTCTTCGTCTGGAGTGTCGCCAAGAGCGCCTGGAAGGCGGCCTTCTTGGCCGCCGTGTTGGGCGCCGGGGCCTTTGCTTGGTACTTCTACGTCGGCTAGGCCGGGACTCCTAGGGCACGACGAGCACCGGGACCTCTGACCCGTGCACCACTCGGTCGGCTACCGATCCCATCATCAGCCGCTCCATGAAGCCCGCCCCCCGTTTTCCGATCACCAGTAGATCGGCGTCGTGGCTTTCGCAGTACGCCACCAATTGAGTGGCCGGATCCCCAAGCTCCTCAGCTGTGACAATGTTCAATCCGTGTGAGTCGATACTGGCAACTGTGGCGTCGAGGGCGCCGCGCTGAGCGTCGGCCATGGCATCGACCAACGCGGCCGCCGAGGGCGGCGAGCCCACCACCCCCCACCATCCCTCGGGGGGCCGCACCACGGTGACGAAGTGCAGAGTCGAGCCCGACTTGCGGGCGATGTCGGCGGCGACTTGTGCGGCGTGTTGAGCTAGCTCCGAGCCGTCTGTTCCCACCACGATGGTTTTCGGTTCCCACTTCATGGCTCAATGGTGCGCCGCCAAGGCGCATCGCGGCAGGGCCGGAGGTCACAAGTGGCTACGCGATTATCAGATCAATGCCGCCAAGGCGGCGCCCGCTGCGAGTCCGTAAAGCCCCGCCAGCACGTCGTCTGCGGTAACGCCAAGCGCACCGTCCAGCCGCTCGGCAGCCTTCAGGCCGGGTAGCGCTTTGGTGATGTCGGCGAATCGGAAGACTGCGATCGATAGGAGCCACGGCCAGCCGGTGAGCGCGATCATGGCCACGAACGTGCCTGCCACCTCGTCGATGGCTACCCAGCCCGGGTCCTGTCCATCTACCGCGAAGGGGGCGGCGGCCCACAGCGAAACTGCGATGGAGGCGGCTGCGATGGCGGCTCCCCACCACCAACTAACAGCCCACAGCGTTAGCCCGGCGATAGCCGCCAACACGGTGCCGAGGCTGCCCGCTCCGTCGTGGCGACCCCACAGCCGATGCGGCAGAAGGCCAACGCCCATTCCGGAGGCTACGAATCGGCGCATTGCGTGACCCTAGCGACGGGATATGAGGAGACAGCGATAGCCTCTGAGACCCGACGAGGTGACATGTGGGACAGCAACCGAACATAGAGATCGGCTTGGAGAACTTGCCGCGCCCGACTTCCGACACTGCTCCGCCTCAGCGTTGGAAGCCGGATCGCCCAGGCGATCTGGCAGGCCCAATTGACGTGCCGTGGGGTGGCATGTATGGCAGACCCGGACCCGACACCGGGTATGCGCTCAAGTTGCTGGCCGGCCGAGACCTCGGAATCGACGACCCTGCGCTCCTGGCAGACGCTTCGGGTGCTGTTGCCGCAGTGGCCGCAGCGCGCGCCAGTCATTTTGGGCGGGCGCCGACAGCTGAGGACATCGACGTGGCGTTGCTTGCGTTCGGGTTCTCGCCCGAGGGGCTTCCCGAGGCGTTGGTTGCTGGTATCCGTAGGGATCGCACCGGTTGGTTCGCCGGTCTGGCGCATAGTCCGGCCAAGGTCGGCGAGCTGGTGAGCGCCATACCGCTGGAGTCGCTCGCTCAATCGCTCCCCGATCTGACAGCACGCATGGGGGCTGGTGAGCGGATAGTGGAGATCGGGTGAAGATCGTTCGCCTCAGCGCTGCGTCGGATGACATCACCTATGGAGCCGTTGAACCCGAGGGGATCCGTCTGCACAAGGGGAGCCCATTGGTGGCTTGGGAGCCCACCGAGTCGGTTGTCCCTTTCACCGAAGCTCGGCTGCTGTCCCCGGTCTTTCCAACCAAGATCGTCGCCGTCGGCAGGAACTACCTCGCCCATGCCGAGGAGAGGGGTGCGTCGCTTCCGGAGGAGCCTCTCTTGTTCCTCAAACCGGCCACAGCGGTTATCGGACCGGGAGACACCATCCGCTATCCGGCGGACTCGAAGGAGGTTCATCACGAGGGCGAATTGGCGGTGGTGATAGGCAAGGTGGCCCGTCACGTTCCCATCGAGGACGCTTCCCAATACATCTTGGGCTACACGGCTGCTAACGACGTCACCGCTCGGGACCTTCAGCGTTCCGACGGGCAGTGGACGAGGGCGAAGGGGTTCGACACCTTCTGTCCGCTGGGGCCAGCAGTGGAAACCGAGTTCGACCCGCTCGAGGGGCACCCGGTGATCTGTCGAGTCAACGGCGATGTTCGTCAATCCGCCACTACCTCTGATCTCGTCTTCGGTGTGGCAGAGCTTGTGGCATACATCAGTCGAGTCATGACAATGTTGCCAGGCGATGTGATCCTCACAGGTACTCCCGAGGGGGTTGGACCCATCAAGCCAGGCGACACCGTCGAGGTGGAGATCGAGGGCATCGGGCTGCTATCGAATCCGGTTGCTGCCGGCGAGGGCCCATGAGCGTTCGGGTCCGTTTCGCACCGTCGCCAACCGGATTCCTCCACGTGGGCAGTGCCCGCGCCGCGCTCTACAACTGGCTGTTCGCCAAACGCCACGGAGGCCGGTTCATATTGCGAAGCGACGACACCGACCAAGAACGCAGCACCGCTGAGTACCAGGCGGACATCGTCGACGGACTCCGCTGGCTTGGCCTGGATTGGGACGAAGGCATCGAGGTGGGTGGTCCGCACGAGCCATATCGGCAGAGCCTGCGCATGGACCGATACCGCACGGTGGCGCAGTCGATGTTGGATGACGGTTCCTCCTATCCCTGCTTCTGTACCCCCGAGGAGCTCCAAACGCGTCGGGAGGAGGCGCAGGCCGAAGGTCGTCCTCCTGGGTACGACGGGCGCTGTAGATCGATCGATCCCTCGGAGGCGGCCGATAGAAGAAAGACGGAAGAGGCAGCATTGCGGTTCGAAGTACGCCGGCCCGGGGAGACGGTATTCGAAGACGCGGTGCGGGGGGAGGTGCGATTCGATCACGACAACATCGACGACTTCGTGATTCTGCGCTCCGATGGGTCGCCCACCTACCACCTTGCTTCAAGCGTCGACGACGTCGATTTCGGTATCACACATGTCGTTCGAGGAGAGGATCTGCTGTCATCCACTCCGAAGCACATCATGATCAGCACTGCCCTCGGCGCCGATCCCGCCCAATACGCCCATCTGCCTCTCTTGCATGGACCTGATGGCAAGAAGCTCTCCAAGCGGCACGGTGACACAGCCCTTCACGCGTACATCGAGGCGGGCGTGCTCCCGGAGGCCATGGTCAATTATCTGGCGCTGTTGGGGTGGTCGCCGGGCGTTGACGAAACGATCGTGCCGCTGGAACAAATGGTGGAGCGATTCGATCTGAGCGATGTTTCCAAGAACGCCGCCATCTTCGACCCGGCCAAGCTGGAATGGATGAACGGTGCCTACATCCGGGCGCTCGATCCGGGTGAATTCGTCAAGCGCACCACCGAGCTGGTGCAGGCGGACTTGGGCAGGGAGCTTGGCGCCGAAGAGCAACAGGCATTCACCACTCTGGGCCCCGCGATTCAGGAAAGAGCCAAGACTCTGTTGGAGGTGGCGCCGCAAGTGCGGTTCATGTTCGTGGACGAGCTGGACTATGACGAGGGATCGTGGGACAAGGTCATGTCAACGCCCGAAGCAGCCACAGCGCTCCGATCGGCCGCCAAGGTGTTGGGTGAGCTAAGGGAGTGGAGCACCCCCTCGATCGAGTCGTCTTTGCGCACCATGCTCGAGGACTTAGGTCTTTCGGCCACGAAGGGCCTGCAACCTATCCGGGTGGCACTGACCGGCTCGTCGGTGAGTCCTCCGCTGTTCGAGTCTCTGGAAGTTGTGGGAATGGAACGATCGATTGCCCGAATCGAAGCTGCCTTGGCCCGGCTGTAATCGATTTAGCCGTGGCTATCCTCTCGTTGCTTTCGGGGGTGGTGTAATTGGCAACACAACAGGTTCTGGTCCTGTAATTGAGGGTTCGAGTCCTTCCCCCCGAGCAAAGCGCCACCGAGCGCTCATCACGGCCCCGTCGTCTAGCGGCCTAGGACGCCGCCCTCTCAAGGCGGTAACGCCAGTTCAAATCTGGTCGGGGCTACAGCAAGAAACCCCCGCTCAGCGGGGGTTTCTGCGCGTTCACCGCGAGATGGCGAGAGGGGCTTGGGCCACGCCTGGGCCACACCAGGGCCACACGGGGGTCTGTGCGGCGCGGTGACTGTCGAGGTCAGGCCGGCGACCTCGGTTTTCCTTTTTGGAATGCCGTTAGCGGCAGTGTGTTTGCTGACGGTCCGCCATCCTGCTCTGCGGAGCACGTGTGTACGCTGCCGAGGACGGCCGGAGGGACTCGATGACGCGACGCGGCTCACCAGCTTGGCTGGGGCTAGTTGCCGCCGGGGCCGTGTTGTGTGTGGTGGCTGCTTCTTGCTCTGCAGCCGAAGAGGACGGGGAGGTGACGTCTTCGGTGACGTCTACGTCGTCGCCAGAATCGTCGTCGACAGTCCCCAACACCACCACGTCGCCCGAGACCACGACGTCAGCAGCACTGGCCACCGAGCCGACTCATGGTGGCGTGGTCAAGGTGGGGGTCTCTGCGGACCTGGTGCACGGATACACCGACATCGACGGTCAGCAAGTGGATGCGACGATGAACCCGCTGCTGAGAGGCAACGACGCCCCTGAGATCGCCCGCCTGGTGGTACCCGGTGCCTTCCGATTGGACGCCAAGAGCGGTGAGCTGACCCCGTGGCTGGTTGACCAGATACCACGGCCGGACAATGGCGGAGTTGTTGTCGCCGACGACGGCACCGTGAGGGTGGGCTACCGCGTCCGTGAAGAGGCGGTGTGGGAGGACGGGACCCCGGTGACGGCTCGGGATCTGGCCTTCACCCATGACCTGATCATCAGGCTCGGCGACGGGTTGCGCGGAGATGGCTTGATGCGTGCTCACGAGCTGATCGACTCGGCATCGATTGTGGCGGACGGCAAGGTGTTCGCGGCCGAATTGACCCACCCTGACCCGGCGTATGAGATGCTCTTCGAGTGGGTTCTCCCGGCTCACCTGATCGACCCGGACACCTTCACCCAGGATTGGAACGACCGGCTGTGGCCCTCGGCGGGGCCGTTCCGGTTCGTCTCGTCTGAACTCGCAGCGTTCGGAAGCAGCGACCCGAGCATCGTCGTCGTTGAACGCAACCCCTCCTATTGGGAGGCCGATCCGGAAACGGGGGCATTACTGCCCTATCTGGACCGCATTGAGGTTCATGCGTTCTTCTTGGGCACGATGAATCCCGGAGCCATCGCGACATGGGTTCGGTCGGGGTCCGTGGATGCCGTTCTGGCCGGGCTCTTCCGAGAGTTCGATCAGGGCTACTTGGAGGACTTCGACGAACTCGGCGTGACCCTGGTGGCCGAGTGGGACACGCTATTCGAGGTGCTCGCCTTCAATCTCGGTGAGGAACGCTTCGAGATCAACCCCGACTCGCATAACGATCAGCTTCTGTATCGGCAAGCTGTGCTGGCTGCGATTGATCGCGTAGCGCTGGGCGAGACCGTGTCGACGAAGCCGGTGAACAGCATCCTCGGTATTGCGGTCGATGGGTACGACCACGACGCCTGGGCGGCCTATGACGACGTCTCACGGGCCGAAGGCTTGCTTAGCGACGTCGAAGGCACTCCGATGGCGGTCTACGTCACGAGCAACGGAGACGAAACGATTCGCATCGGGGATGCCGTCATCGAGCAACTCAACCAAGCCGGGATCCAAGCCACGGGTGATTACGAGGGCGACTTCTTCGGCATCCAGCTGCCCCAGCGTCGCCTCGACCTATACGCCTTTCGCACCTTCGCCGGGGAGGGAGGACTCTCCGGCGTGGCCCACATGCTGTCGGTACTCGACCCCAACAACGAAGCCGCGTTCTGGTCCCAACTCACCGACTCGGTCGCCCGATACCGAGACGTCGTGGCGGCTGCGCAATCCGAGGTCGACCAGGAGCGGCTGGCATTGCTCATCCAGGAGGCCGAATCGATCCTCGCTGACAACGCCGTCATCTATCCGCTCGTCCGGCGTCAACCTTCCTATCGAGCCTTCTGGCCGAACCGAATCCAAGGCATCATCCCCAATCGCACCCAAGGCTGGGATACCTGGAACGCCGCAACCTGGTGGAGCCCAACCGGCTGAAAGGGCCAGCCGCATACAACGTCCGCCTGCGTTGGCCCGGCCACCGCATGCTCCGCTCGCCCACGAACTCATGCCACGCACGCTCTCCCATCCACGGTCGAAGCCCTTGGTCACAGTGGCATGACGCACGGACTGCCGATGAGACAGGTTTCGTTGGACGACAGGAGGTTGGCGTTCTGTCCTGCAAGGCCCCGTGCGGCAGCCCCGGTTTGGCGCCGGGTTCTGCAGGTTCAGAGCGAGATCGTAGGAGGGTCGCGGGCGACCCCTGGGCCACGCACGGTTGCAGCGATGGCGTCGAGGCGGACTGCAGTCTGGTGGTCGAGCCCGTCCATGAGGTGACCGTAGCGGTCGATGGTTACCTGGATCGACGAGTGACCGAGTCGGGTTTGGATGGACTTGGGATGCTCGCTGGCGGCTACCAGCCACGAGGCGTGGGTGTGACGCAAGTCGTGGATGCGGCACGGTGCTCCGACTGAAGCAGAGACCGCCTGCCGCCAGATTCTCCCGAACGATCCTCGACGAAGGAACCCGCCTTCCTCGGTCGTCCACACCATCCCGTCGTGCGGCGGATGTTCGTCGAGGTGGCGGGCCAGCACCCCGACGACAACTTGAGGAAGGGTGATGGTCCGCTCCGAGGCTGCGGACTTCGGAGAGCCAAGCACCGGTGGTTCGCCGGAGGCTTCGATCAGGGCCGACCGGACGGCGAGGCGGTGGCGCGACATATCGATGCTGGCGACCTTGAGGCCGGCAAGTTCTCCCCACCTCAACCCGGTGTAGGCGGCGACGATCGCTAGCGATCCGTATCGCTCGGGCAGAGCAGCGGCCAGTTGCTCGACCTGAGTGGCGTCGAGTAGTCGCATCTCGGCGCGGCGCGGCTTGGGCAGTCGTACCCCGTCACCTGGAGACAAGAGGATGCGCCGGTCTCGGATTGCCTGGTTGAGGGTGAGCTTGACCCACCGCATGGTCCTGGCGACGGTCTCGGGGGCGTAGCCGGCTGCGGTGAGGTCCGCCATCATGCGACGCAGCTGCTCGGGCGTGATGCGCGAGAGCGGGATGTCACCGATCCACGGTTCGACACGCGCATGGCAACGACGATCGGTTTCCAGGGTGCGAGCAGCGAGATGGGTCCTGCCGGCGAGAACCTGGTTTGAGTACTCGGCCCACTCGATGTGCCCATGCTCGGGGTCAACCCATTGGCCCCGGTCGAGATCCGCCAGTTCGGCTCGCAGCCACCGGTCGGCGTCGATCTTGCGATCGAAGCTCTTGGAGTACTGCCGCCCGTCGGGTCCTCGATAGCGGGCCCGCCACGGTGCCGGCCGGTCGGGTCGATGCTGGATGGAACCCCTCATCGAAGGTGGACTGTCGAGTTGGTCGCCATCAGTGCCCTCTGTTGGAAGCTCGGGCTGCTCCGCTTCTGACTGCACGCGCAGGAATCGACGCGGGGCTGCGGTGGCGCATTGAGTCCTCGAGCTGGTGGTTGATCCACTGTTCGATGTCGCTGCGTCGGTAGCGGAGGTGTCTGCCGATGCGGAAGCCCGGTGGGCCCTGGCGACGGGATCGCCAGGCATAGACGGTGGCGATGGGAAGGTCGAGGAAGTCGGCGAGGTCCTGTGCCGAGAGCAGGGGTTCGAGGGGCTGCATACTGCGATAGTGAGGATCAACCCTTTCATCTGAATCTCATTTGGCGTTCAAACGATGACCATTTCGGACCTCGATCTGGAGTTGCGCGGGCCTGCAGGTACCGCGTAGGCCCGTGGCCGGAGCGCCATTGCCGCGGCTGTTGAGAGGGTGTTTGACAGGGTTACGGCAACTCCGCTGAAAGGGTTGGGTCCTCTCGGTGACGGGCGATGAGCCACGAACCGCAGTCGGCCTCACCAAGAATCCGGCATCCGTCGGTACCAGCTCCGTCCGGAGACGGTGGGCAACCGACCCTTCGAGACAGCTCAGTTGAAAGGGTTACGAACACTCAGATAACACTCAGTTGAAAGGGTGGCAGGGCGAGCGCTCATCGATGATCGCGAGATGAACAGTTGCTGACATCGAAATGACAGGGTTGCCGGCGAACCTCTTGACATGTCCCCGCCATCCGTTCGCGCCCAGCCGCCGGTTGATGCAGCGGAGGAGTGTCGAGGTCCGTCGGCGCCGCGCGGTGCCCGACTACCCGCGGCAAGACCCGCCCAGACTGCCAGGAGGGGCTGTGAGACAGCTTGTGTGCCTATCACGATCGATCTTGGCGGGTGGTTGCACGGGTTCCCGCTAAAGGCAACGGGTTACTCGGATCAGGAGGCGGATATCGACGTCCTGCGGCAGAGACTTCTCGCGATTCACGACCAAATCGTGGCACGGAAGACGAAACAGAACCGAACCCCAACGAAAGGCCATGCCGATGCACTACCGACGAGCGGTCATGAGACAAAGCCTTGTCGCCCTACAGACGTCGCCGGCACGAAGCGCGCTTCGCGCCAGAACCCCCCAAATCACACACGCACATGCAACGAGTTGCCCAGTGTCTACATGTAGACACTGGAGGTTCTAGTGGATCTTGACCGTGGCACTCTGGCAAGGATCGACCGCAAGCTGCTCTCAGGACTCGGCCAGGAAGAGGCGTTTCGGATGGTGAGGCTCCCGGTAACCGAGGCGAAATGGTCGACATGGAAGCGGTATTGCGATGCAGCCGGGATCTCGATGGGCCGAGCCATCATGGCGCTCCTGGAGCGCGAGTTGGTGAGCGTGCTCGGCAAAGGGACCTGGGACGAGTCTCCGATATTCGCGGGCCGAGCTGAAGAGCAGCTCGCAGCTCGAGAGGCACAGATCGCTGCCCGTGAGCGAGATCTCGATGCGGTTGAGGAGCGGCTCCGAGGTTGGACCAAGCAGCTGCGTCTCCGCGAGGGCGAGCTCGAGGCCCTCAAGCAGCAAATCCAGTTGGTGCCCAAGCCGGCTCACCGGCGCACGGAAGCCAGTCGGAAGGTGGGCCGAAATGATCGGTGCCCGTGCGGATCGGGTCTGAAGTTCAAGCGCTGTCACGGTTCGTGACGAATCAGGGATGGTGGTGCTTGACTAGAGGACCAACGGGCCGGATGGCCCGTGCAACTCGACCACCTCTTGCGTAGGGTTTGTCCATCGCGAGAGGAGCGCGGATGAGAGCAGGGATAGGTGTCGTTGGAGTCGTTGTCGCACTTCTGATGGGTGCAGCCCCCGCCGCTGCCGTGACCGAGGTGGGTTTGGTTGACACCGGTCAAGGTGTGTGGCACCTACGCGATTCAGCCACCGGCTTGATCACGAGCTTCTACTACGGGAACCCGGGAGACTTGCCCATTAGTGGAGACTGGGATGGCAACGGGACCTCTACTCCTGGGCTGTACCGCCAATCGGACGGCTTTTTCTATGCCCGCAACTCCAATACTCAAGGACCCGCCAATGCCGAGTGCTTCGCCGGCGATCCCTCTGACATCCCCGTCGTGGGTGACTGGGACGGCGACGGTGACGACAACCTGGGCATCTACCGGCCTTCGGAGCAGAAGTTCTACCTGTTCACCATCACCTGCACGGGTTCCCCCATGGGGGCAGCACAGATCTCGCTGGGCTTCGGCGACCCTGGTGACAAACCTGTGGCCGGCGACTGGGACGGCGACGGCGTCGACGAGATCGGCCTCCACCGAGAATCCACCGGGCTCTTCTACTGGAGGAACACGCTGGACACCGGCAACGCTTCGGGGCAGATCATCTTCGGGGACCCCGGAGATCGGTTTGTGGCAGGTGATTGGAACGACAGCGGGGCTGACTCGCCGACCTTGTTCCGCCCGTCCAATTGCACGTTCTATTTCAAGAACTCGAACACCACTGGTGTTGCCGACTTCCAGTATCAGCTTGGAGAAGAGGACTGGCTTCCTGTGGCTGGAGCGTTCGGTCTTGCTGGAGGCGTCGCACCGCTGGCACCCTGTGTTCCGCCTCCTCCGCCTCCCCCGCCCCCGCCGCCGCCCCCTCCTCCCTGCGCTTCGTGGTCGGCGTTCGTCCTGTCGGGAACAGGCGATGACGTTGAGCCATTGACCGTGCCAGGCGACGAAGCCGCAGTGTTGGAGATCTCATACGCGTCCTCGTCCAACTTCGCCGTTTGGTCTTTGGACTCCACGTTCTCACACATCGACCTTCTGGTGAACGAGATCGGTGCATACAGCGGCACCCGACCGGTGAACCACTGGTCGTCCGACGAGAAGGTCAGACACCTTGACATCACTTCGTCGGGCCCGTGGACGGTGAACGTGAAACCACTCTGTACGGCAGCAGCGATGACGGGCTCGTCGATCTCGGGGTCCGGCGACAGCGTGATTCTGGTGTCGCAAAGTGGCCCAGCGACAATAACCCACAACGGGTCCTCGAACTTCTTCGTCTGGTCCTATCAGTCATCGAGCGACCGTGACCTCGAGGTGAATGAGATTGGGCCCTACAACGGCACGGTGTTGATCGACGCCGGCACCGACTACCTCGAAATCGGGGCAGACGGGAATTGGACGGTGACCTACTAGCCGGCACACGGAAGCGTTTCGGGTATCAGAGTCGATGCTTCGATGCGGAGAAGCCGCCACTCCCGATCCGGAGCAGGGTTCAGATGTGGCCCGGCGTGGACACCTCGGGCTCGGGCCTGAACAGCACGCGGTTGTCAACACTTCCCGTCACCGGGTGTCGTCGTTGCGATTGCGAGTTGCTGGAACTGCGGTCACCCGGATAGGTCGGGACCGGGTCCTTGGTGACGTTTCGTCTGGCGGCCTGTGAGCCAGTCCAGGGAGCGGACGATCTCTGGTTGACGTCTCGCCCAGTAGGCCTCGGTCTCGCTCCGGTTCATGGGCAGGGCGGGGTCGTCGGCGACGTCCTCCATTGAGCCGAGTGCTCGCACGATATGCAGGACGACCGCTTCGGGGGTGGCGGGCCGGTAGCGCTCAATGACAATTGCCAGGCCCTCCTCGACGCGATGGCCGGCGTCGCGTTCGAGGACCAGCAGGTCGAAGTAGTCGCGTAGCTCGCCGCGGTCGCCGACGACCTTGAGCTTGGTGGCGAGGAGATCACGGAGCCCGGCAACGGGGATGCCGGCGACCTCGACGTAGGCATCGACCGGGTGTTGGTCACGGGCGTCGAGGAACTGGACGCGGGTCTCGCCGAGGTAGCCGTTGAGGGTTCCGGCGGCGACCTGGGTGGCGGCGAACCGATCGATCTTGTCCAAGGCGGCGGCCAACTCCTGAGGCTCGAACGGCTTACCGACGAAGAAGTCGAGGTCGCGACTGACCCGGTGCCCGAGATGGGCGGCGATCCCGGTGCCGCCGACCAGGTAGGCACCGTCGGGGAGGTTGCCGACAAGCGCCTGCCACACCTCTCGGGTCGGTGGCGGAAGCACCGCCTTCAGATGTGCTGGTAGGTCGATGGCCACCGGCTACCTCCCCGCTGCCAGGTTGCGAGCCAGCGCTGCCCGCCGTCTGGGCACGCCTCGCATCCGTGCCGCGTGCAGAAAGGCTTCGGCGGGCAGCGTGACGACCGCCCACGCGTGCGCTTGGGCGTCGTCACTGGCCAGGATCCTTCCGGCGATGTAGGCGCCATCCCGCCTGACGTCGAGCTGGTGCACGTCGGCGTTCCAGAACAGGTGACGCAGCCACACCGGAACCCGACCGTCCCCAGCCGCCGGCTCGGACGTCTCGGGGAACACGGCGTCAGCCAGCATCGGAGCCAGCCGACCCCAGCGGCGATTCCGGACGTCGATCTCCCACACGTCGACGTCCCTCGGAACCCCCAGCACCACCCGGCGCCGGCGGCGGCGTACCAGCTCCTTCTTTTCCAAACGACGCAGCGCCCGGCTCGCCGTGGTGGGGCTGATCCCGGCGGCGCGGGCGACGGCGCGGGCCGAGCGGAGACCGAGCGGGCGGCCCAGCAGCGCTGCCGCCACCAGCACCTCTTCCCGGCTGATCCCGGCGATGGGAGGCGCGTAGCCGAGCTGTCGCTCCAAGAGGGCAACGTCGACCGCCCTGAAGCGAAGATGACCGCCGGCGGTCGTCTCGGGCCGCACCACCCCCTGCGTCACCGCCCGATGCACCCGGGAGCGAGTGGTACCCAACCGATCCGCCACTCGGCCCGTCGTCAGAAGCGTGTCCATATCGCAACATTCTACCACAGACCGGCGGAGGGGCGAGCAGGCCGGAGATGGGCTTGGGCCACGCCTGGGCCACATCAGGGTCAAAACCGATGCAAAACGACGCCAACTGTTGACAACAGTAACGACGGCATAACCCCCGGTCAGGGGCTCTTTTCGTGTGTTGCACCAGGTCAGCCCATCACATCAGAAAACCCCTGAACCCCCCTCTCAAGGCGGTAACGCCGGTTCAAATCCGGTCGGGGCTACCAAGGAGAGCAGGGGGGCGGACGCCGCCCTGCTCTCTCTTCAAGAAGCCGGTAACGCCCTCTTGAAAAGAATGAGGAAATCCGGTCGGGGCTACCCTCCCTCTTCAAGAAGCCGGTAACGCCCTCTTGAAAAGAATGAGTAGATCCGGTCGGGGCTACCAGCGACAGAAACCCCTGTTCAGGGGTCCCACACCAGATGGGACTTGACTGAACGGCTGCTAACGCTGCCCGAAAGTTTCAGTCGGTGAGGTAGCCGTCGCTCAGCGTTCCCAGGAACGCCACGATGGCGGCTTCGGCCTCGTCGGCCAGCTCCAGGTTGCCCAGGGGAACTCCCACGAGGATGTCGCGGTTGACGTTGCGATCCACCTCCGGTGGCGGCCAGGTCTCTTCGGGAACGTCCCTCGTGTTGTAGAAGTGGACCACCTCCTCCAGGCTCTTCAAGGCGCCGTTGTGCATGTACGCCTTGGGGAAGCCCTTGCCGTTGCGAAGGTCGACATTGCGCAGGGTCGGCACCTTGAACTTGCCGTCGTTCTCGAAGGCCTCGGCTTCCCACTCGGGGCGGCTCCGCAGGAAGTCGCCCAGGCCGAAGTCGACGAAGAGATCGCCGTCCGGGTTGATGGGACTGCCGTCGTCGAGGAACACCTCGTCCATGCCGTAGAACGGGTTCTCCAGGTTCCTCGGAACCCCGAGGTTCTCGAACGTGAAATCGGTGAAAAGCGGCGGCTCCCCGTCCGGGCCCGGCACATGGCTGGCATGGCAAGCCGCGCAGTACTCCCCGAACTCGATGAGCCCATCGAACTCCTGGTCGGCGAGGATCGCTTCGGGGTCGAGAACGGCCTTGTCACCTTCGGCCTTCCCACAGTCCTCGGGGGCGTTGCCCGCCTCCAGGCATGCCGCCCAGTAGGCGTCGAACTTGGAGCTGAACGGGCTCACCTCCGGCGAAGCTTCATAGGCGGCGATCGACAGGCCTATTTGGTCGTAGACCGCCTCCACTCCATCGTCGCTGCAGTCGAGCGAATCGAGACCCCACACCGCCTCGAACAGGTCGGTGTACTTCGAGTCCGCCACCTCCTCACACACCGCCTGTTTCGACGGCATGTTCTGCTCGACTGGATTGAGGAACGGCCCCAGCGCCTGGTCGGCGGCCGGGTTGCCCAGCCGCTCTCCGGTGGCCCGACCATCCCAGAAGTTCCCACCGACGAATTCGGTCCCGTCGAAATGGAAGATGGGGCTGAACGTCGCGTACGCGGTCGACGGCGGTTTGCGGTCACCAAACCGCTGCGGCACCGCTCCCCGGTACACCGCTCCGTGGAGGTTGATTCCGGCGATGCGTCCCGTCCAGCCCACCTCCGGCGTGTGGCAGGTGGCACAGGCGACCCACGAAGGATCCGAGATCTTGTCGAAAAAGAGTTCCTTGCCCAGGGTCTCTTCCGGCGTCAACGATGGGCCGCTCTCTTTGGCGGTGACCACCGCGCTCATCATCCCGGCACCGAGCGCCGCCGCCAGCAGCGCGACCACGATGGGTCGGTATGGGAACCTCCGCCCCGGGTCGTGCACGTCTCTTCCCTCCACGACTCCCTCCCTTCCGTTGCGCTCAGGGTGAGCGTTCGGCCGGGGTGTCTCCAGGGTCCTTTGTCACTTCCGGTGGTCGAGGCCGAGCAGCATCTCTTGTGATCGCGGAGGTTTCTTCGCTACACCTTGCCGTAGGTGGGGATGGCGGCGCCGTTGATGACGGCCGACCCAGGCGACGCCAGGAATTCGACCACCGCCGCTATCTCGTCTGGCTTGGGCCAGTCGATGAAGTCGCCGAACGGCATGGCTTCCCGGCTGGACGCCGTATCCATGAAGGCAGGAATAACGGCGTTGGCGGTCACGTTGGTGTCGCGCACCTCGTTGGCCACCGTCTTGGTCAGGGCCACGACGCCGGCCTTGGCGATGTTGTAGGCCGCCTGGCCAGAGGGGGCCTCGAATCCGGCTCGACTCCCGACCAGGATCAGTCGACCCCATTCCGAGTCTCGCAGATGAGGCAGGGCAGCCCGAGCTGTGTAGAAGGCGGAGCGCAGGTTGAGGTCGATCATTCGTTCGAAGCGCACGTCGTCGGTCTCTTCGACGTCGCGTCCCCCGGCCCATCCGCCAACCAGAGAGCAGGCCACGTTGATCGAACTGAAGGTCGCCACCGCTTGCTTGAAGAAGTCGCTGACGGCTTCGGGGTCGGATACATCAACTCGGCGAAGCATGAGGCGATCTTCGGACAAGCCCATGCTCTCCTCCAGGGCGGCGCCCTCTTCTGGAACTATGTAGGTGACGGCAAGTTGAAAACCGCCCTCTGCTAGTCGTTTCACGACCGCAGACCCGAGGCCTCCCGTTCCACCCGTGATCACAGCAACTGGATCGGCCATGAGGTCAGATTATCGCGGTTGGTCAACTTTGTAGCGCCTCTGGTAGGGTCAGGGCAATAGGCGATTCGGGGAGTGTCAGTGGCTTCGATTACGACTGAGGACTTGGGCAAGATCTACCCGGGCGGCACAAGAGCCGTGGGCGACATCGACCTCGAGATCCAAGACGGCGAATTCTTGGTGTTGGTAGGTCCATCCGGCTGCGGCAAGTCGACCGTCTTGCGGATGATCGCAGGCCTGGAGGACATTTCGGAAGGCAAGCTGTACATCGGTGATCAACTAGTGAACGATGTCCCATCCAAGGACCGCGACATCGCCATGGTCTTTCAGAACTACGCGCTCTACCCACACATGACCGTGCGGGACAACATGGCCTTCGGCCTCAAACTGCGCAAGATGGACAAGGCCGAGATCGATCGCAGGGTGAATGAAGCCGCCGGCATCCTCGAGATCGAAGAACTGCTCGACCGCAAGCCGAAGGCTCTCTCGGGAGGTCAGCGCCAACGGGTAGCGATGGGCCGGGCCATCGTGCGCGAGCCCAAAGCCTTCCTCATGGACGAACCGCTCTCCAACCTCGATGCCAAGCTGAGGGTGCAGATGCGCGCCGAGCTGGGGATCCTGCACTCAAGGCTCGGTACAACCACTGTTTATGTCACCCACGATCAGATCGAGGCCATGACGCTTGGTCACCGAGTTGCGGTCCTCAAGCCACCGACCGCGACCGAGGCCAATAACCTGCAACAGGTGGCGTCGCCTGCCGAGCTGTTCCATAACCCCGCCAACCTGTTCGTCGCTGGATTCATAGGCAGCCCGGCCATGAACATGGTCAACGGGCGGCTGGAGAGTTCGGGGGGAGACGTGTGGGCAACCTTTGGCCCGCAGCGACTCAAGGTCGACCGCAGGGCGCTGGAACGTCACCCCGGGATAGAGAACAGGATGGGCGACGATCTGATCATCGGAATGCGGCCCGGCGACTTCGAGGAGTTCACCATTGGCGGTGGCGATGAGGATCGCGCGATGGAGGTCGACGTGACCATCACCGAGGTGCTCGGCTCGGAGACCTTCGTGCACTACTTCCTGCCGGTGCCTGCGGTGGTTACATCCGATATCGCTGCACTGGCGAAGGATGTCGGCATCGAGCCTGTTTCGAGCGAAGGCTTGAAGTTCCAGTCGCGGGTTAGCTCGGATGTGGCAGTTAAAAGTGGTGATCGTCTCAAGCTCGTGGTCGACACCTCCAAGCTGCATTTCTTCGACCCGGCGAGTGGCGCGCGCATCGGGGTTTAGCTCGACTCAGCCAATTCGGACAGCCATCTTGCCGAGGGCAGGGCCAGCGCCGTTGCCAGGTCCTGTGGAGTGTCGAGATCGAGAGCTGTTCCTGCCTGGCTGACCACAGCCACCGTCCCAGCCAGCGTCGCCCACCTCAGGTGTCGGCGGAACGACCCTGGGCCGTAGCTGAACTCGAAACGGTCCAACACAGACGCCACCACCGTGGTCCCGCCATCGGCCGACGGAGCAAGCACGCTGTTGTGGGTCGCTAGCGCCGCAACTACTCGACCCATCTCGCCGCCCGTTACCAGGGGGAGGTCGGCGTGGACCACAGCCCAGGGCTGCCCACCGGCTGTCGCGACGACCGACTCCGCTGCCGAGTCGAGGCCTGGCGAAGTTTCGCGGATGACGGTGGCGCCAAGGCGCGTTGCCCAGCCTGCCACGTCGTCGCTTCCGGTGACCACGGCCGGCGTTGCGCCGCCCGCGGTCACAGCGGCCAATGTGTGCGCGGCGACTGCCATGCCCACTCGTGCTCTGGTTGGCGCATCGAGGACCGAAGAGAGTCGCACTTTGGCGACGCCGAACGGTTTGATGGCTACCGCCCCAAGCACCGTCACTCGTTGAAGCGGATAGCGCCCGACAGAACCTGATCGATGGTGACGTCACCCTGCCGTCCGTCTTGCCACTCGTCCCATTGGGCCAGTTGCACCAGCACGCCATGGGCGCTGCGAGGCCTGAGGAACGCCTCTTTCCACCAGCCGTCGGTGCTGACACCAACCACCTCGAACCCGAGTGCTTCGGCTTTGTCGACCGCTTCGAGCAGGTCGGTGACTTTGAAGGTCAGGTGATGCACCCCTGGGCCGCGCTCGCTTAGGAAGCGGACCAAGAAGTGGGCGTCGTCTTCAGGGTCGAGAGGCTGGATCACTTCCAACTTGCTTCCTCCTGGCAGATCGAATTGGCTCCACCGGAACCCATCGGCGATGTTGTCGCCTCCGGTGCTCAGGCTGCCCCCCATCAGCTCCACCAGTGGCAGGAACGAAGCCAGATCGTTCACGCCGACGGCCACATGGTCGAGCCTCTCCACGATGCCGGTGAGGTCGGATGTCATGGACCGGCAGGCTATCTGGGCTGGCTGCGCCTCATGCCACGAGCTCGTGGAGGTCGGCGGCGATGGCGGGCGCGTCCTCGCCATGGCGTACGAAGACCCAGGTGGTGTCCGCTCCGAGCCGGCGGATGTCCTCAGCCCAGCGCTTGAGCTCGGTGCTTCGATAGGAGTCGCGCCTCAAACGGATGTAGGCATGATCGGCGGTGAGTGCAAGAGGGCCCGTTGTTTCTTGGCGATCGACCGTCACAAGCGCAACCCCGTACTCCGCCGCGATCTTGGGAGCGTTTGATTTCGCCCAGCTGTCGTGACGCAGCTCGAGTGCGATCTGCAGGTTTCTCGGCCAGACGCCGAGCAACGCCTGCAGGGCATTTTCGTCACGTTTAAACGGCGGCACCAAGAGAACAGGACCCACATGTTGGCCAAGCGGCGCCAGTGAGGTGGCGAAGCGCTCGGCTCGCTGAGGTAGGTCGTCTTGTTTGGCTGCAGCCCAGGGTGGCGCCTTGGTGGCGAAACGGAATCCCTTCGGTACAGCCGATGTCCACTTTTCCGCAACAGAAACGGTGATGCTGCGGCGCGCGGTCATGTGGGCCTCGACTGCGGTGAAGACGGAGGCGTAATGCTCCAGCCAGCGACGCTGAGGGATCCCTCCGTAGAACGACGACTTCCACTCGGGATAGGACCACCCTGAGGTGCCAACGTGGATCATGTGGTGACGCTACCGCCCAAAGCCCCGCCGGTACCCTTGCGCTCTTGATCCGCAAAACCAAGATCATCGCCACGCTGGGACCTGCGTGTGCATCGCGCGAAGGCGTGGAAGAGCTCGTTGCTGCCGGCATGGACGTGGCACGGCTCAATTTCTCTCATGGCGACTACGACGCCCATCGCGCTTTCGCTGGATGGCTGCGTGAGGCGAGCGAGGACCAAGGCCGCGCCGTGGCTCTGCTGCAGGACATCCAGGGCCCTCGGATCCGCTCGGGCACATTCGCCGGGGATGCGGTTGAGCTGGCCGAAGGCGACGAGGTGACACTTCGGCATGGTGACGGCGAAGCCCAGCCTGGCGAGATATTCGTGGATCTACTCGACGCGGCCGTTGGGCTTGACGTGGGGCATCGTGTCCTCATGGCCGACGGGCTTTTGCGGTTCGAGGTCGTATCGGTGGCGGGGGGCGAGATCAAGGCCCGGGTCCTCGAGGGGGGCACCCTCACCGGTCATAAAGGCGTTTCGTTCCCCGACACTCGTCTCGACCTGCCGACGGTCACCAGCAAAGACGAACGGGATCTCGAGTTCGGAGCTGAACTCGGAGTCGACATTATCGCCGCATCGTTCGTCACTTCGGGCCAGGACATCCGCAACGTGCGCAAACTGGCAGGAGGGTTGCCGGTCATCGCCAAGATCGAGCGGGGGCTGGCCTATGAGCACCTCGACGACATCATGAGTGAGGCAGCTGGGGTGATGGTGGCCAGGGGAGACCTCGGTGTCGAGCTCTCGCTGGAGCGAGTGCCGATGGTTCAGAAGGACATCATCGCGCGTGCCAACCGTTCCGGCCGGATCTCGATCACAGCAACGGAGATGTTGGAATCGATGACTCTCAGCCCTCGCCCCACCCGAGCGGAGGTGGCCGACGTGGCCAACGCCGTTATCGACGGTACAGACGCGGTGATGCTGTCGGCCGAGACCGCCGTTGGCAGGTTCCCGGTGCGAGCCGTCAAGGTGATGGACGTCATCTGTCGAGAGGTCGAGGGCGACATCGATTACCGCGACCAGGGCGTTGCGTTCCTGGAAAGGGAACAGCCCTTCCCCTCGGCCGTGGCCAAGGCCTGTGTAGATGCTGCAGAGAGCCTCGAGCTCGGGGCGATCCTGGCGTTCACGGAATCGGGGAGCACTGCCCGGCTCATCTCGAAATACCGCCCTGCCGCTCGCATCATCGCCTTCACCGCCATCGAAGATACCTATCGACAGATGGCTCTCTATTGGGGGGTAACGCCGCTCCGGATCGAGCGGTTCGATTCGACGGACGACATGATCGAAACGGCCGCACGCGCCGCCCTGGAACATGGCCTGGTCGCTGAAGGAGATGGCGTCGCCATGGTTGCCGGTATCCCGCCCAACCAGGCGGCATCGACCAACATCCTGAAGCTGCACATCATCGGCTCTGGCATATCTGGCACCCCGAAGAGATAGGTAGAGTCACCGCACCGTGGGACAAGCAATCGAAGTGGAAGCCACTGCGATCGGAGAGGTAGCGGTGTTCGATACAGACCGCACGATCTCCGGCCAAGACGGCCAGCAGTTCGCCACCCAGAGCGAGGCCGAGGCGTCGCCGACGTTCCCAGGCCAACTGGCACGCAGGCTGTTCGAGGCGGACGGCTCCGTGGCGCACATATTCGCAGCATCGAATGCCATCACGATGCAACGAGCCGGGGGGTGGGACCAAGAGTCGTTGGCCGTCACCTCGTCGGTGATCGAGGACTTCTTCCTCTTCTATCGTCCCTAGGGGACAGTCGTCGTGGTGGTACTAGTTGACGGAATGGTCGTCGGGGGAGCAGTTGGAGCCTCGCCTATCCACACCGAGATAACCGCTCCGGGGTCGGCGAACTTCTCTTCTGACATCTGGGCGACGAGACCATTGAGTCCACTCTCGGCGCTCACGGGCACGGTTCCCTGTATGGACATGAAGAAGCCGACTGCCGCCAAGGTCGCCTGAGCGGCTTCTGCCGTCAGGCCACCCAGCGGAGGCACCGGCAAGGGGCACACCACGTTGGTGACACCCGGCATGTTGCATGGATGCACCTCGATCTTGCGTAGCTCGCCGCGGTAGCGGTGGATGAGGTCTTCCTCGACGACTGACCCGTCGCGATAGGTCAGGATCCGCTTTCCGGTCACCGTGTATCCACCCGATCCTCCGGAGATGATCTGTTCCGTTCCGGGAGCCACCTCGGGGTTCACCTCGTATGTGGTGACGGCTTCAGTGAAGTTGAACGGTTCGCCGACGAAAGAACCGACCTCGAGCCCATCGTTGTTGCCGAAGAAGCGAACGGTTATCGAGGTGTCGGTGTGAGCGGTATCGATTATCACGATGGCATCGGTGTTGTTGCGCCAAACAAGATCGGGTCGGGGCCATGACACCGTGGCCTCGATCAGTCGCGGGTAGCGGCTGATGTAGATGGAGTGGGGGGTGTGTTCGATGTCTTCGTAGCCGCCCCAGAACACGGCGTTGAACATGGTGGTGGCGAACTGGCTAACTCCGCCGCCGACATCATCGATCAGCTCACCGCCCTGGATCATGGGCGCGTTGAGGAACCCCTTGTCAAGAGTGCGTCGACCGATGAATTCGTTCAGCGAGAACGTTTCGCCCGGTTGGACGATGTGACGGTCGATGAGGTCGGCCATCAGCTGGATGTTGGAGACCCGATTCTCACAACAGTTGTGCTTGGTGGTGAACTCCGATACCAACTCGATCGGCATCATCGCCTGGGCTGCCTCGGTTGTGAACTGCGGCTGGGCGCCTTCGACCACAGGCAAAACGCCGCGACGCGACTCGGTCAGCGCGGCCTGGTAGAGCGCGGTTGCCACCTCGGCTGAGTCAAGCACCGTCCCTGCCTCGCTCGGCACGAGTGTGACCGTGAGGTCATCGTTGATGCGGAACTCGGCGTCCGTTGGCGGATCCTCGAGTTCGGCCCGCAGCGGGCCAAGGAACTGGTCGATGACATCTGGATCGAAGCCCAGCTCGATTCGCGGTGGATCTGTCTCGAAACTCGACACCAGGGCAGCAGCGAGCTGGGCTTGGGTGAATGTGACTGAGCGCACCTCTCTGGCTGTTCGGCTCAGCTCGAGGTTGCCCGTGATAGCGACATTCGCCTCCTGTACCGCGTCGTCGATGTCGGCTTCTGCCAGAGCAGGCTCGACGACGGCTAATGGGATCTCCACCGCGGAGCGATTGCGTTGCGACAGGCTCTCGAGTACGAGCACCGGCGACGACTCGCGATCGATGGCCAGGCCTCTCATCGGATAGTCGGCTACTGCAGTTCCATCCACCACCAGCACGGCTCCGTTGAAGGCACGAGCTTCGATGGCCGTTTCTTCCCAGGCTTCGAAAACCTCGCCCAGGGCCGTGTCATCGATCGATACGGCGAACTCGACCTCGCGTTCGGTGCGCAGCTGTCGCAGCCAGTCACCGAGTCGTCGAACCGGACCGCCCTGGCGCCCGGTGGCCATAGCTTCGGCAACCACCGCGTCGGTGTCGATGGTGAGATCCACGGTTTCGGGATCGAGCACGAATTGCTGATCGTTGACCATGAATATCGCTGGTGTGGCAGTGAGCTCTGTTTCCAGATCGGCGACCGCGTCACGAACCCCATCTTCGTCGAGGCCTGAAAGGGGGACACCGGCCAGGGTCACATTTCTGAGGACTTCGCCACGGTGCAAGAACCGGTCGAAGCCGAAGATGAGCAGCAGCAAGACCAGCAGGCCAAGCGGAACTGCCCCAATAGAGGCTGCTATTCGGGCGTTGCGCGTTCGCGGGATCAGTCGTTTGAGGTACTTGGAGATCACGAGCGGAGCAGCGATTGTAGGTAGGACTCAGCGCCAAGAGATCGAGGCGGGTGGTGGATACGCTGGCAGCCGTGATCGAATTCCCGTCAGTCGTCCCGGGCGATCAGATCGACGTTTCGGCAACGTCCTTCGTGACTTTTCTGCGCTGCCCCGAGTACGCCGCTGCCCGCTTCCGTGGCGAGTACGGGCCAGAGAGCAGAGCTGGGTTCTCCGGCAAGTTGGCACACCGCCTCTTCGCTCGCCACCTCAATGGGCAGCCAACGTCGCCGACCCACCTCGAGCAGGTCTGTCGTGAAGAGATCGGTTCGGGAATGAACGTGAATATCGGCGCCCTCAAGCTGAAGCCGAGTGAGCTCGGGCGAGTGATAGAAGAAGTGGGCGGTCTCTACGACCGATTCAAGGTGCTGCAGCTCGAGGGTTTCGTCGGTGCAGAGGTTGCGCTGGAGGTGACGCCCCGCCAAGCAGTGTTGCTGAAGGGCTCGATCGACGCAGTATTCGAGGATGACGGTGGGGTGCGCCTCATCGACTGGAAGACCGGCCGGTTGGACGATCCGCTCGATCAGCTCCACTTCTATGCGCTGCTGTGGGCGCTGACCAAGGATGAGCTCCCGGCGAGGGTCGAAGCGGTCTCGGTGAGAACCGGCGAGCGGCAGGAAGACGTGCCGAGCCGCGCCAGCGTTGACGCCACCGCGGTGAAGGTGGCCGAGATGGTCAATCAGATGCGCACGAGCTGGGCATCTGGCGCTGCACCAGACCGCCATGGCGGCCCGTGGTGCCGCTACTGCCCGGTGCTCGATGGTTGTTCCGAAGGGCAGGCGGCGACTGCCGTTATTTCGGCCTGAAGGCTAAGGGATGGCCGTTTTGGGTCGATTAATAGCTAATGGAACGAGTAGTTCATGGAGTGTTCGCGGGCGGGGGTATCAAGGGCATAGCTCTGGCCGGCGCTGCGGCCGGCGCCATGGACAGCGGTTACCGATTCGAACAGGTGGTTGGGACTTCTTCTGGGTCTCTGGTTGGCTCGTTGGTGGCAGCCGGATACACCGCAGACGAATTGGCCGAGGCAGTCATGGTGGTGCCGTGGCCTGAGCTGGCCGACCCCATGCCAGCCGCCCGTTTCCCCGGGCTGGGAAAGCACCTGGCCTTGGCGGTAGGCCTCGGTCACAACCGGGGGGACAAGATCGAGCGCGTTTGGCGATCGCTGCTGAAAGCCAAGGGCGTGAAGACCTTCGGCGACCTGCCACCCGGTGCGTTGCGCATGGTGAGCACCGATCTAACCCACCAAAGGGGCGTCGTCCTACCGGACCAGCTCGCCGAGTATGGGACACAAGCGGACCGATTCTCTGTTGCGAGAGCAGTGAGGATGTCGTGTGCCGTTCCCTTCTTCTTCCGCCCGGTTCAACTTCGCAACCTTCGCACGGCCGAGGTCTCGCTCTTCTGTGATGGAGCACTAACGGCCAATTTCCCACTGCGGGTGGCGCCTTGGGACGCAGAGCACCCAGTAGTTGGGTTCAAGTTCGTCGACTCGTTGATGCCCAAGGCTGCCAAGGCCATCAACGGCCCGGTTTCGTTAGTGAGAGCGGTGGTGGAGGCCAGCGTCCGGGCCTCGGGAACACTGCGGGGCTCCCTGATGGAGAAGGCGATGATGGTGGAGATACCGGCCGAACGTGATCCTCTCGACTTCAACGTTTCGCCCGTCATAGCCAGGCACCTGTTCGACATGGGTCGAAGCGCTGCCGTTGCGTACTTCGATCAGGTGGAGGAGGTCGAAGCCCTCAGCCACTTCCGCAAGCCCGACCCAGGCGCCCTAGGCCACGGCTAACGGAGCCTCGGCGACGTCGCCAACGAGTCTCAGTTCTCTCAAAGCTTCGTCGACCAAGTCGAGCAGATCGCTTCGCAATTCGTCAAGGCTGTTGCCCGCTCCCTCTAGCGACGTGCGTACCTCGGTGAGTGATCGTTTGGTGGCAGATACCCGCTGGCCCAAGGCCCGAATGCGGTCGAGCTTTTCGGCGATGGCCGCAGCATCGATCATGCCAGCGTCATCGACGGGTGCATCGATTCTCGCCGCCGCCCACCTGATCGCCGCAGCAAGCATCGTCCCATCCCCATCGTCCACCACCAGGACCTTGTCGTCGTAGACGCCGAACCGACCAACCTCAGATGGATAAGCGTCATCGACGGCCGAGCAACAGATGGCGAACTCGGCTCTCCGGTTGGCCATGGCGCGATCGAGTTCCTTGAGCACACCGTCGCCATGCAGCCCGAGCGAGGCCTTGTTCTTGGCTTCGAGGACGATGCGCTTTCCCGAGGCCAGGATCAGCACGAAGTCGCCCACGAGGGCAGTCGGGCCCAGGGAGCCTGGATCACGCGAGGTGCGTTCAACGAGGGCACCGATGACCTTGGCCTGGCTGCGCAGGGTGTCCTCCAGCAAGTCCTCATAGGCAACACCCTTGGATGTTCCCTTGGCGGCTTCTTCTGCCTTGCCGTCGTTCTTGCCGTCGTTGCGCGCCATCTGCTTCTCGACTTGGCGGAAGCCCTGCTCGACGGCTTGGCGCAGCTGGACCATGGAGGAATCTTCGGAGTCGAGGGCAGTGGTCAGTCGCTCCTCGATAAGGGCCAGGAAGCGGGCCGCATGGCTATCGGTCGAGCTCGGATCGATGCTCGCCAGCAGCTGATCGAAGACCGATGTGAACTCGGTTTGTGCCTTTGCCACCATCGAGCTGCGGTTGTCGGGATCGAATTTGGCAGCCAGTGCGGCGGCGGATTCGGTAGCCACCGCTCGAAAACGAGCCTCGGCTTCATCGAGCCCAAGACCGAGTCGCGTGTTCGCCAATCCGACGGCACCTACTTCCAGCGCCTGGCACACCACCTCGGCCCTCTCGTCGGGTGGCGTTCTGCGCAAGAGCGAAGCCAACCGGGGCATCTCGCACACCAGTTCGTCTATGTGTACTTGGTCGTTCTCGAGCCGTATCGCCATACCCACAACGTAGATCGTGGGTGTGACAGATTCGCTCTCAGAAGCACTTCGGACTTTGCATCGGGCGGGGCGAGGCGCGACTGATCGGTCGGTGGATCGGTGGTGTTGGAAATCAGCCGCTTGCCATAACGTGGGGTCCACGCATGTTCTCGGCCAATTAGGCCTTGCCTTGAAAGCACCGGATTTGGAGCGGCTCATGGGACAATCGCGCTGATGGTCGACTCGGCACAGGAACCTCAGCAGACCCATTTAGCGGCGATGGCTGAAGCGTTGCGATCTGTCGAACTCCGCCTGTCGGACGACAGGGAGCGCGTGGTGCTTCTCAGGGCGATCAATCAAAGGCGGGCGCCACGCACCGGCGAAAGCTCAGCCCTAACTGCGGTGGCCATCGTGGGGCTGACCGGCACCGGCAAGTCGACGATCCTGAACTCACTTGCGCAGAGCAAGGTTTCCGAGGTCGGACTCATCCGACCCACCACCGAAACCGCTGTGATATGGGCCCATCGGCGCCACGCTGGTCGCTACTGGTCGGACTTCATGGCCCAGGTCAAGGACCAGGTGGACGACTCGGTGGAGCTGGTCCTGAGTGGCGATGAGCTCTTGGAGACCTTGACCATCATCGACACGGTGGCGCCGACGGAAGAGCGACCTGAGGCGATGGCGTCTCTTGCCGAGTTGGTCGTGGCTGTCACCAGCGCTTCTCGCTACGCAGATGCCTCTCATTGGGAGTTGCTTGGTGTTGCCAGGCGTCGCGGTGTTCCCATTCTCTTCGTGCTCAATCGGGTTCCGGACAGGCCGGGCGTCGCCGAGAAGGTGGTCGATCACTACGCCGAGATGTTGGCAGAGGCGGGTTTCATCCCGGCGCCAGATCGAAATGCGCTCTTCGTCGTGTATGAGCAGGGCATTCAGACCACCAACGATGGTCTCCCGGTGGCGGCCCTCGCTGGATTACGCAAGGAGTTGGAGACACTGGCCGACATCGAGTTGCGCAACGAGCTTGTGGATCGCTCCAGCGTTCGAGCGTTGGAAGATTTCGCACAATCGGGCGCGGCGCTGGCTTCGGTGGTTCGATCCGAGGCGGAGTCGGCTCGTCGCCTCATCACGATCGCTGATACGGCCTATGCCCGCAGCGTCCGAGAATTGGACCTTGAGTTGCGAGAGGGTCGTCATAGCGCCACTCGGGCCAGCTCCAAATCGGGCAAGGAGCAATTGGCCCACGCCTTCACCAGGCGCGCCGGAATCGGAGCGCAACAGACCGCCGACGAGTGGTCGCGAGATGATGCGGGGAAGGTTGTTCTAGATGCGTCGGACACCAGCTTGTGGCGTCACGGCCCCGAGACCGATGACTATGCGACCGAGGTGGTGGAGGGTTGGGTGAAGCAGGTGCAGGCGCTTGCTGTTGAGCGGTCCAAGCGGGGCCGGATTTCGCGTCGCAAGCGAAAGAAGCTCACCGCAGCGTTGGTCGACTCGGCTACTCAGCATGAAGGAGTTGAGCTGCCCAAAGTGTTTGAGCGCTTCTATGGCCAGAACGGCGTCGTTGCGGTGGCCAGAGCAGTACGAGAACTCCTGACGCAGGCGATAAGCGACGTCGCCCGCCACGACGCCCGGCGCTTCCGCGAGGTGGTGGGAGATCCGTCACAGCTCTTGGCGATGGCAAAGGCGCTCGATGATCATGGCCCGCACCTGGTGGAGGACGTTGCGAAATGAGGGCGATCGCCGACCTTGTCACGGGACTCGATAGCGCGTTGCTGCGGGCAGGCGGCGTGCTCGACAATGCCGAGCTCGTTGAGGCCACCCAGATCGCAGATCGGCTCGGGGCACGGCGCGGCTTCGGCGGCGGTGTTTTCGTGGCGGCACTGGCTGGTGCGACCGGGTCCGGCAAGTCGAGTTTGTTGAATGCGCTGGCCGGCGAGGAGGTGGCTTCCGTTAGCGAGTCCCGCCCTCATACCGCCCAGCCGATGGCGTGGGTGCCGGAAGAGGCCGGAGCAGACTTGGACACTCTCCTAACGGAGCTTGGCATCACGGAGCGAGTGAAGAACCTCGCCATGCCGTCGGTGGCGATTCTGGATCTTCCGGACCAGGACAGCGTGGAGCGATCACATCGGTTGACGGTGGAACGGATCCTGCCGCTGGTAGACGTCGTGGTTTGGGTTTTCGATCCGGAGAAGTACGCGGATCGGTCTCTACACGATGAGTTCCTCGCACCGCTTGCGTCATATCGAGATCAGTTCCTGTTCGTGCTGAACAAGCTGGATCGGCTCGGTCAACAAGCTGGAGCCGTCGGCGATGCGTTGATGGCGGAGTTGGCTGCGGACGGCCTGAGTCCTGATCGCTACTTCGCAACCGCGGCAGATCCCCCCGCCGCCGCTCCGATCGGAATCAATGAGTTGGCGGCCCACTTGACGGAGCGCTTGGAGGCGAAGAAGGCGATCGCGGGTAAGCAGCTGGCCGATATTCGTAATGCAGTTCGGATAATCGGGCATAGAGCACGGCTGTTGGACGGAGCACGGGTGCACTTCGATGAACGCTGGGTGCAAGCGCGCGATGCTCTTGTTGCCGAGGTGATCGATTTGCCGCCCGATGCGCCGCTCGACCAGGCGCTTTGTCATCTGGAGGACTTCGTGGCTGCGGTTTCGGTGGAAACTGGTCGCAGCTTCGGTAGAAACGTCATCGCGTCCTTCTCTCCGACGCGACTCAAGCACGAGTTGGAGGAGGCGCTGGCAACTCGGCCCCCACCGCCCGAGCCGTCGAAGAAGAAGAAGAAGAAGAAGAAGAAGCGCCGCAAGGATGCCGATCGCGTTGAGAACGGGCCAACGCCCATCGCAGCCGAGTTGGATCGGCGCATCGGAACACCGTTGCGAGAGGTCTTTTGGGACCGGGCCTATTTGGCAGCCACCATCGCTTCGGTCGACGTGGATGCTCGCCAGGAGTTGAACCGACTGTCCCTGTGAGGAAAGACAGGGGACGGGAGCTGTCTCGATATACGCTCCCGAGGTGACGACTCCACTGTTGGCAGACCTTTTTGACGCTTGCGGGGCGGAGCCAGGCTTTGTCTGCGAGAGGGTCTACGACGCAACCAACAGCAAGTTCTGGACGGAGGTCGTTGAATGGGTGGTAGAGAAACCCCTCACCGCCCTCGCCATTTTCGCCGTCGCCTGGTTGATAAACCGGGCGGTGCGCAGGGCGATCGACCGGGCTGTGGGCGGGATGATCTCTCGCAGTGCAAGCCAGCAGGCAGAGCGAGAGGGCGAGATATCGCGCGGCCCGCTGGCTGCTCTTCACGACCGGGCTACCGCCAAGATGGACGACCTCCGCCTGCACAGGGAGCGTCGAGAGCAGCGAGCCGAGACCGTTGGCACCGTGCTGAGATCGCTGGCGACGGCGGTCATCTACTCACTTGCCGTCCTGATCGTCCTGGCCGAATTCAATCTGAACTTGGGTCCGCTCGTCGCCGGCGCCGGCATCGTTGGCGTGGCACTCGGGTTCGGAGCCCAGAGCATCGTGCGCGACTTCTTGGCCGGCATATTCATGATCGTTGAGGACCAGTATGGAGTGGGAGACATCGTCGACTTTGGCGAGGCCACAGGGGTGGTGGAGGCGGTCTCGCTTCGCACTACCCGGCTGCGCGACGTTGAGGGTGTGGTCTGGTTCGTTCCCAACGGGGAGATCCACCGAATCGGCAACAAGAGTCAGCTGTGGTCGCGGGCCGTGCTCGACATCGAGGTGGCCTATGACACCGACCTTGGCCACGCTGCCGAAGTGATCAAGTCAGTCGCCGATTCGGTGTGGGAGGAGCGGCTCGAATACGCCACCATCATCTCCGAGCCAGAGATCTGGGGCGTGCAGGAGTTCGGGTCCAGTGCGATAGCCATCCGTTTGGTGATTCAAACCGAACCGGGCGAGCAGTTCGCGGCGGCCCGAGAGATCAGGGGTCGCCTCAAGCCTGCGTTCGATGCCGGCGGGATCGATATCCCGTTCCCGCAACGGGTGGTATGGAACAGATCAGAAGGCCCCGGCAGCGTCCCCGGGTCGGTTCTGCACGCCGGTCGGCCGAAAGAGCAGATGCCGGAAGCTACTTAGTCGATTGTCTCTCCCCCCTTTAGAGGGGAGTACCCGCCGGAGGGGGCGGAGGCCGGTTGATTGTGTCCGGCGAAGCTGGCTGGGTGTGTCTGGCTGGAGGCCGGCTAGGTGTAGAGCGCCTCGATCTGGTCGGAGAACAGACTGTTCACCACGCTGCGCTTCAGCTTCAGCGTCGGGGTGAGCGCCTCCCCTGGGAAACCGCCTTCGACGATGGACCACTTACGAACGCTCTCGGCCCGAGAGAACTGGGCGTTAACACCTTCGACCACTTTCTCTGTGTGGTCCAGGACCATGGAGTGTTTGTAGAGCTCGGCGTCGGTCTTCGGTTCGACTCCGTGGTGGTGCAGGAACGCCCGCACCTCATCCGGGTCGAGTGATATGAGCGACACCAGGAAGGGCTTCTGGTCGCCGATAACGATGGCCTCGCCGATCAACCCATCGGCCTTGAGCCGAGCCTCGATTTCTTGGGGAGCGATGTTCTTGCCCCCGGCGGTGATGATGATGTCCTTCTTGCGGTCGACGATTCGAACCGAGCCGTCCGCGGTGAGCTCTCCGATGTCGCCGGTAGACAGCCAGCCATCCTTGCCAAGAGCGTCCTCGGTTTGTTCAGGCTGGTCGTAGTAGCCCTGGAATATGTTCGGACCCCTCACTTTGATCTCTCCGTCGTCCTCCAGTTTCAGCTCCACCCCGCCCAGCGGCTGTCCGACGCTGCCAACGTGGAGGTCGCTCGGACCCTGAACGGTGCATGCGGCCGTGGTCTCGGTCATTCCCCATCCTTGATGGAGTGGCAAACCAATGCCCTGGAAGAATCGCTGCACGTCGGGCGCCAGCGGTGCTGCTCCCGACACCGCGTAATGGCAGCGATCCAAGCCGAGCTCGCCGAACACCTTCTTGCCAACGACCTTGGCGGCCACTTTCGCGCCAAGTGAGGTTCCAAGGCCCGGGCGCCTGCCCTCGTCGCGCATCCGAATGGCGTCGATGCCGGCGGTGGTAGCCCAGTTGAAGAGGCGTTGGCGAACCTTCGGTGTCTCGGCTACCTCAGCCTTGATGCGCGCCTCGAACTTCTCCCACACCCTTGGCACGCCGACAAAGAAGGTGGGACGGGCGTGTTTGAGGGCATCGGGGAGCATCGGGAGCTCGGGGACGAAGTAGTACTCGAAGCGGTTGTTGGCGCTGGAGAGGCCGGCGCCACTGGTGGTGAGTCGTTCGAATATGTGGCTGAGCGGCAGGTAGGAGACCACGTGCTCCACCGGGTTGGTGAGG
>Ga0224512_10000415_pt1 | contig 45551 bp, 27 predicted proteins | sample SF_May12_sed_USG_4_FD_169103 | JGI IMG/M metagenome (GOLD analysis project Ga0224512, IMG submission 169103) | Sediment microbial communities from San Francisco Bay, California, United States - SF_May12_sed_USGS_13 | ecosystem: Environmental > Aquatic > Marine > Sediment | place: USA... | reverse complement strand
TTTCTGCCGAAAATCGACGTGCGCTCGATCGCTGACAGTAGTGGATAGGGTCCTGTGTTTTCCATGCTGAGACCTTCAACAAGTTAGTAATCGCTGGCGAAGCCCCGAACTCGCAAACAAGCGCAACCGTTTCGGGTATTTCGCGTCTGTGACCTGAAAGCGAAATTAGCAGCTAGTGGCCAGCTCTGATCGAACTGGCTGCTTAGTTTGTTTTCAGATGATCTTGCTTTGCGGAAACGGTCAGCTATCTGGGAGATCCGCAGGCACGGTAAAAGAGCCCATTTGGTCCGAGAGTATCGTCCGCAGCGGACTCGCTACACCGCCAGACAGTCAGGGGTGTTAACCGGTCACATGGTTTACACCTTGTTCCGGACACATGGTTAACACTTTGTCCGGCATGAACGGATTGGGGCCGGGTTCCACCCGGCCCCTTTCATAATCGAAGTATCCCAGATCATAGTCCATGAAGCTCACCAGCCAGATCTGGTCTTCGACCTCTCTGACGCCCACGGTTTGGCCGGCGAACGCGGTCGAGAGATTGATTTTGCGTCGGCCGATGCAGATGCGACCGCAGCTGGTAACGCGGATGGCGCGATCGTGGAACGGGTAATCTGGTGGTCCCGGCGGCTCGTAGACGCGGGCTGACGGTGTATACAGCTCACCGGGGTAGGCGCCATCGAGCGCCTGGTGGGGTCGCTCATTGTTGTAAACCCCGATGAAGTCATCGAAGCGCTCCTGCGGCTGCAGGAAGTTGAAGGCGGCCGGCTTGGTGGCTTCCTGTTTGAGGGTCAGGAGCATACGTTCGTGGCGGCCGTTTTGTTGCGGATGGCCCGGCTTGATGCGCTGCAGGCTGATCCCTAAGCGCAGCCACCAGACCGAGAGCCGAGTGAGGCCAAACAGCGCGTTGCCGGAAGCGAACGGCACCCCGTTGTCGGTGCGGATTGCATGCGGCAGCCCGAAGTCCCTGAAAGCGCTTTCAAAAACGGTGAACGCAATGTCTGCCTTGGTGGACATTACGGCTTCGCAGCCGATCAGGTATCGGCTGCAGTAATCAGAGATAGTGAGCGGATAGCAGTACTGCTTGTTGCCGAGCATGAACTCGCCCTTGTAGTCGGCGCACCAGAGCTCGTTTGGCTGGTGTGCCGCGACCAGCGGCGTTCCTTCAGCCTTGTAGCGACGGCGTTTCTTGCGCTTGACGAGGCCATGGCGGTCCAGCACGGCGTGGATGGTGCTGATGGCAGGCGTTGGCACCATCGGGAACTGCTTGATCAGCTTGTCGCGGATCTTGCGGGCGCCCCAGGTGTCATGCGCCTTCCTGATCCCGAGGATCGTGCGCTCGACCTGGTAGGGCAGACGGTTGGCCTGCCGGTACGGGGCCCGGCTGCGGTCGTTCAGGCCTTGAAGGCCACAGTCTTTGTATCGGTTGAAGATCTTGGAGCCGGTGACGCGGCTGATACCGAACTCCCGGCACAGGGGCGCCATCTTCTCGCCCTCGAGGAGCCTGGCTATAAAACGAAGTCTCTCATCCATCGGTTTACACTCTTTCCAGGGCATTCGGGATCTCCCCCAAATGCTGTAATGTGTAAACCATGTGTTCGGAACATTCTGTAAGCTATCTGTCGATAACCACACAAACGAGGCCTTGGTGGCCTCGTTTTATATTTCCGGTAGAGGGTTCGGGATGAGAACCCTGTTCGACAAAACGCGCTAGCGTTTTGGACGCACGCATCAACTGCAGAGACGCGGAATGTTCGGCCATCAAAGCGAAAATTCGTACGATCGAAAGCAAGATGCGCGCCGATCATAAGCGTGCCCAGGCCGAACGCTACGCGGCGCGACTGAGGGAGCCGCAAGCAAGGCGATATAAGTTGTGTCGCTAGAAAGCGGATGTTTTTAAGATCCGACGCGCTAGCATCTCCATATCGCCCGCGTGACGGTGACGTTTGACGGGATAATCGGCCGTGATGTTCATCGCACGTATTGCGGTACGGACGACCCGGTCGTAGGCAAAGAAAAGGGCGGAGCCCGGTGACTCCGCCCAATTATTTTAACAATCAGCAGGCTTAGAAGTTGACGCGAAGACCACCGTAATAGAAGCGACCGATGTTATCAAAGATCGCCGAGTCCGTGCCCGCGCCGGAGAGGTCATGAACGGGGTATTCCTGGGTTAGGTTATTTACGCCAAAAAAGAGCTCGGCAGCGTCGTTGGCCTGGAAACGTAGCTGAATATCATGATGAGTAACCGAGCCTGTCTCGAATGGGAATTGAAGATCCGGGTCTGCTGCGAGCTCGTCGATTTCCACTGTAAGCATACTGTCGAGCCAGCGCAATTCGTAGTTCACCGACCACTTGTTCCAATTCCAGGTGGCGTTGAAATTGAACGCCCACTCCGGATCACCCAACTCGCCGGCTTCTTCGTCCACAAAATCAGGCTGTGTCTGAAACGGAAAGAGATTCAACTTGTCGAGATGCGTGGCGATGGCCCTGAAATCGATCGTACCTCTGTTATCAAACTCCAGGAGGTAGTTGATTTCAAGGTCTATACCCCGGGCTTCGAGGGCAGAGAAGTTCTGGTTCGTGATGACAAAAGTTTCGAGTTGCCCGGTGGTGGGGTCACGCGTTAGCAACGGGCAGAACTCGTTGTCGATAGATGCCCCGTCAACACAATTTGAGAGCACGTCATCGAGCGACGGCGTCGAAATAGCATCTTCGATTTCTACATCCCAGAAATCAACCGTAAGCGAGAGACTGGGAGCAAATCTCGGCGTGAAGATGGCGCCGAAGGTAATCGTGTCCGCAGTTTCCTCCAACACATTCGGATTACCGCCTGTTGTGCCCGGCGTGTTACCGCGAGTATCGTCTTGCTCGAAGTCCGGCGGCAGCCCAAGAGCTGCACAGTTGGCGGCGCGGTTCGGCGGGCCCTCATCTAGGAAGTCGACATCACAGGGATCGTCATAGAAGAGGAAGGTCTGGCTCTGCGGCCCGAACAGCTCAGAGATGTTCGGCGCCCGGATCGCTTGGGATAAAGTTCCGCGAAAGCGGATGTCAGATACCGGAGTCCAGCTCAGGCCAGCTTTCCAGCTTGTCGCATCGCCGACCGTCGAATAGTCGGCAAAACGAGCCGCTGCGTCGAACGTGAGCTCCTCAGCCCCCTTCTTCCCGCTTAGAAGCGGTACCGAGACTTCCGCGAAGAATTCCGTTACGTCGAATTCGCCTTCCGTCGGGGGAATGACATTGAGGAAACTAATGCCCAGCTGATCAATCTCCGTTGGCACGGATTGCGCGTACTCTTCACGATATTCAGCACCCGCCGCCCAGCCGATTGGGCCGGCCGGCAAATCAAAATCGAGCGCCGTCGAATCGCCCGTGAAAATCAGCGAAACGACGTTCTGTTCAATAGCTTCGTTCAAAAATCCGTTCGCATGGCTCCAGGCGACAGCCTCGGGTGTGATCCTGTTGGCGCCGAGTACGTTAATTGGTACGCAGGAATCCGCGAAATCTGTGACAAACGAAGAGAAGCCTTCCTGTGCGGCCGGATCGATCGTGATGCGACAGACGGGATTGCCCGTGGCCGGATCGATCACCGCATCAAGGCCAGCAAAGAAACGCTCGTTGATGCGGTTGTTGCGTTGCTGAACCTGGTTGGTAGCCCGACCGTGAACATAGGACAGGTCGTAACCGATACCGTTGTCGAACTCGCCCTCTAAACCGATTACACCGCGGAATAGTTGGCGCTCCGCTTTTGCTTGACGCTCGGCTTCCTGATGAGTGCGACTCATAAACAGAACACCACCCGAATCCGCGACAATCTGGCGACTGGCAGCGTCAAGATAGGCGTAATCAGTGCCGATTACCTGGCTAAAGATATCAAATGCACCCGTGCCGTTGTCGGCCAACGACTGGGCATTGACATACTTGGCTTCCATAAAAATTGTCGCCAACGGGTTCAGGTCATAGTTAATACGTGCGGTCGTAATCACGCGATCCAGGTCGGCCTGCAGGCTCCCGGTAATGTCCGAGAGAGGCAAACCGTCCCCACCGCGGGAAACGCCGCCCGAGAAAATTTCACCGTCGTCAAACGGTACCAACGTGCCGTTTGCATTTGGCTGGTAGCAGTTGCCCGTCACAAGAAAATCGCAGAACTCGCCGGGCGCCGTAATGAAGTTGAGGGTCGCATTATCAATCAAAATGGAATCAGGGATACCGTCGTTCGGGTTGTCAGGCGTATCCCCGTCATCGGGATTGTCTACATACCGGAGGTTCCGCTTACGGTATGAACGATCAAAACCCTTGAAGCCTTCGGACGAAGCAACTTCGAATGTAAATACGGCATTACCTTTGTCATCGGCAAAATTGCCGCCGAGGATGCCGCGCAATGTATACGACAATGCATCGGCTTCATCCGCCTGGCCAGCCTGCCCATACAATGACACGCCCTCGAAATCGTCTTTCATTACGAAGTTGACGACACCGGAAACAGCGTCCGCACCGTAAATGGCTGATGCGCCGCCGGTGACGACTTCAACACGTTCCACCAGTTCCTGGGGTATGGAGTTGATATCGATTGAAGCGGTGCCGGCCGAACCTGCGACATGGCGGCGACCATCGACAAGAACCAGCGTACGGTCCGTACCGAGACGACGCAGATCCAGAAAGCTCAGGCCTACCGTGCCAATAAAACCGGTTGAGGATGCATTGGTGAAGGTCGAGCCCAGCGCCGGAAGCTGATTCAACATGTTCGCAATATTGACTTCACCCTGCAGGCTGATGAGTTCCGCGTCGAGCACGGTCACGGGAGTTGGCGTCGTCAAATTGGAGCGCTTGATACGAGTTCCCGTTACCAGAATCTCTTCAATTATGTTCTCGTCGTTGATTTCCGCTTCTTGCGCCATGACTAAGTGGTGCGGCATCACGGCCAGCATCGCGAGGGCGGCGCTAGTGAGGAGCGCTAAGCAGCGTCCTCTCGATAAGAATGTATTCATGAGACGTATTCCTTTTTTTGAATTCCGGCGACGGTCTGATGCCGCCCATGACAATGGTGTTCGATTCCTGGAGTCGCCACTGTAACTCTTAACCATGCCTACTATTGTTGTCCACCCAGTCGTCAGCTCTCGAAACCGTTGCTTTTAGCCATCAAATTGGCGAGTTTCCAAGACGACCTTAGTTAATATACTGATTTTGCATGAAGAATATCAAATTTACAAGCGGTTGCCGGGTGTTGTTTTGTCGCAATAATTGAGTATTTGGTCGGGCTGACAGTCGCTGTTTGACATGCCGCTTGCGCGGATAGGCGGTTAAAGATGACGACACAACGGGGCCTCACGGCAAGCCCCCGAGAACCGTAACTATTGCCTTGAACAAGGAAGTCCTGTGTAGCTCTAGACGCACGTCGTGGTAGATCAAAAACTTGGGGGTTAAAAGATTAGTTACAGTTGCAACTGTCTTGTCATCCATCAGCTCCCTCGACGTGCTTCGGATTCCGTCTATTTAGGGCGCCGCACGAAAACGACGCCATACTGATCTTCGATCTTCATCTGATAGCCGCCAAAACGACGTTGCGAAATAATGACCTCATTGCCGACGCGAATCGGACCGCGGTAATTGCTGCCGTCGGTTTCTCGCCAGACCTGACCGTTATCGAGCGTCACCACGATTTTGCCGAAGGCCGTGCGCCTTACTTTGGCGATAGTCGCGCTTATGCTTTGGGGTTCCCTCGACGATTCCTTCAACTCTCGCACCGTCGCCCCCGCGGGCGATTCGATGCGCTCCCTTGGCGGTTCCGCATTTCGGACTTGTTTGCTTTGATCATTCAGCCCGAAGTCTTGCATTGCGGATTCGCGGGTCTGCTGCACGCGGACCTCGTGCTCGTCACCGAGGTGCGGAGTCCGTTCCCCCTCGGCAGGGGCGGGTACCGTATTCGGCGCTGGCAGCGCCGGTCCGGATCGAGCGGCCTTCAAGCGGGCGAGAGTGTCGTGAAAACAAGCGAGCTGGTTCGAATCTCCGTCGATCTTTTCACAAGCCTCAAGTGCGCTCAGGGTATCCTCTGGCGCCGCGCAGAGAGAAGACGATGCGAGATCACCCGCTCCGATAAAAACGAGCAGAGTCAAGCCAGCCAACAGGGGCCGGGTAAGGGTGCTTGAGATCATAATTTGGAGTTTCAATTCCTGTCGATTGCGACGTATGGCGTGTCGTTAATTTAGCCCAAGATAATCATAGTCCGCCATCCTATAGCAAAGACGAACGAAACGGAGAGACCGAATTTGGGCCGTTGAAGCATACCAGCTCGATCTGCCGATGCTCTTTAAGGATAGGAAAATCTATCGCTTCTTTGACACCCGGGTTACGGAAAATGATCGTTGAATCCTGGTGTCGAGGCGAAAGACCGAGTGCCCAGCGGAACCTAAGTCGTCGCGGCGTGATTTTGCGGCGGAGCAAGCCGCTTTGCCTCATCACAGAGCGGGATGCCGGCGATCTGGCCATCACCCGGCCGCATGGTATGGCCGGAGTGAGGTTCAGGCGATATCCGGCACGGGGTGATAGGTGAGGGGGTCTCGTGCTGTAGGTCCAACGCACTGAGGTGTTTGAGAACGCGTTCGATGACATCGGCATCGTTGCTGAGTGCGACGATGCGTAGGGTGGCACCGCGGTGGGTGCGCTCGAGCGGATCGACTTCGTAAACTGTCTGAATCAGCCGGGCCTAGCTGGCTTGCTGCCGACGATCAACGGGCGAGTCATCGACGATCGTAATGATGGCAGGGTCCTGGTGCTCAGCAGCCAGTCTTCTCGTACCCCGCGAACGGTTGGAATAGACGCCATAATAACGGACCCCAGTTTTTCTGGACGCACGCAGTGCGCCCCGAAGGGGTGAGAATCGCCCTGAGGCGATTCGAATCAATCCCACCGGCTCCGCCAGGTTTCAGAAACCGAAATCCTCCTTCTTAACGTCCTGCGCCTCAGTGCACGCGGCTTTGAAGTCGTATGGCACCTCATCCGTGCAATCCGGCCATTTCTCCGTTGCGAGCCAGAACTCGACGAGCCCGAGTCTGGCGCACAAGCGGGCAAATCGGCGGTCGTTCCTCAGCTCCGGCATGTTGGTCTGGAATAGCAGCGAGGTGCGGTAAGCGTCCGGGCCCATGATGTCATCGTTTGTGCCAGTAGGCCCGAGTCTTGCTCCATCGGCCACGTCGTATGCCTCATCGACGAGACCGAGGTGTGCGGTATACACGAGGCGAGCAACGTCGACGCTCCCTGTGCTCGCCACGTGTGCATCGAGCGCGTCTCGCCACGCCCCGACGTTCTCGGGCGTGGGATCGCGCTTGGCACGAATGAAGGGCAGGCCGTCGACGAACTCGCGCAGCTGCCGTTTCTCCGCCAATGCAAGCAGTCGATCCACGGCCGCCCAGTCCTCCTGGAACGCGTAGACACGCAACAAGCTCGATATCGGAAAACTCATGTCGGGCACACGCGTCAACAAATCCTCGTAGAGCGGTGCTGCTTCATCGAGGAGACCCGAAGCCAGTCTGGCGAGGCCGAGTGTATTCGCTGCCATTGGATGGAGTTTATCCAGGCGATACGCCGCTTCGGTCGACTCGAGACGCTCACGCAACCGGCCCATGGTCCTCAAGAACCAGCCGATGTAGATGCTGCCGTGTCCCGAGCCGGGCGCCCGTTGCAGTTGTTTCAGAGCGCTGTCTACCTTCGATGAAATTCCCGAAAGGCGGGACGACGAAGACGCGCGCTATAAGGGCATCAAAGTTGTAAGGATCGAATTCCAGCGCGTGGGCAGCCTTCTTCGCTACGTCTGCCGTTATGGCCGCACGTTCCGGGAATGGCTGATAGAAGCACAGAAAGGCCCGCTGATAGGCGAGCCGACCCCACGCTTCGGCAAAACCCGGCGCGCGCTCGGTGACGATTTTCAGCAGTTCGACATTTGAACGGAGTTCATCCGGCGCGTAGGACTTCGGGCTGGTGCGGAGGTAGAGGTCATAGACATCCGGGTTGATTGCTTCCGTCGTGCCGCTCGAGAACGCCTGATGGAGCGCCTTCGAAATACTCTCGGCAATCTCGTCCTGGACCGCGAAGATGTCTTCGAGGTCGCGATCGTAACGATCCGACCACAACGTCTGCCGGGTCGATGCCTCGACCAGATGGGCATTGATGCGCACGCGGTCTTCAGCGCGTCGGATCGAGCCGTCGAGCACGTGTGTGCAATTGAGCACCTGCGCAACTTCGGCCTTCCGCTCTCCGCGAAACTGGAAACTGGACGTTCGGCCGACGACCTTGAGGGTCGCGCCGCGCGACAAGCGCTGGATGATATCTTCGCTAACTCCATCGGAGAAAAACTGCATCTCGGAATCGGCCGACAAATTATCAAAGGCCAATACGGCGAGGAGGGGTTCGGTGGGCACGGCGGACTGCGTTGCCGGGAGCGATTCGGCATGGCCGGGGGATGGCTGGGTTGGAACGCGGCGAGCATGCAGGCGCCGGATTCCCTTGCCGATTGGCGAGAGGATGAGGCCCAAGAGGATAACCACCGCGACCAGGCCGCTGAGGAGGGCCTCGTTCTCGGCAATCCAGCGCCCTATGACACCAATTTTCTCCATGTGCCCCGGATCCTAATACGAGCTCGAAACGTTGCAGTCGATGCGGTGTCTTGCGACTGCGAGCATGTCGATTGCGCTGGCGGGAGGTTCTGATGTCATCATTGCTTGGTCCGCCATCTATCCGCTGGTGTTTGACGAGCTCCGCAACGCTAGCACACCCCGCATACTCGCACGAGACTTCTATTCGTTCCCTGATAGCAGCGCAGAACGGGCGCACAGAGCGAGAGCATCCTCCGCGCAGGACTGGTTTCACCGCCAGAAATCAAAAGCGGGGCCCTCGCGGCCCCGCTATTGATTTCAAGCAGAGGGTTTGGGATGAGAACCCTGTTCGACAAAACGCGCTAGCGTATTGGACGCACGCAGTGCGCCCCGAAGGGGTGAGAATCGCCCTGAGGCGATTCGAATCAATCCCACCCTCTCCGCCAGAAATTAAAAATGGGGTACTTGCGATCCCATTTTTAATTTCTCGCCGAGTGTGGTTGAGGAAGAGATCCCCGTTCGACTCGAGCAGCGGCGCAGCCGCAATTGAGAACGCGCAGCGACCGCGGGTCGCGAGCGGGCCCCTTGAGGGGCGAGGCCCGCAGGGCCGAGAAACCCGCCCGCTCAGCGAAAAATTAGAATCCGAAATCTTCCTTCGGGATATGTTGCAACTTTTCGCACTCGGCTTTGAAATCGTAGGGGACTTCGTCGGCGCAATCGGGCCATTTGTCTGTCGTCATCCAGTACTCGACAAGTCCCAAACGTGCGCACAGGCGCGGGAACCGCGGATCGTTACGCATTTCGGGCATGCTGGTCTGGAACAGAAGCGACGTGCGGTAAGCATCCGGGCCCATGATGTCATCGTTCATCCCGGCCGGTCCGAGACGCGCCGTTTCGGCCACTTCATAGGCTTCCTCGATGAGACCCAAATGCGCTGAATAGACCAACCGCGAGACGTCGATGCCGCCGGTTTTTTCGATCTGCGCGTGCAGACCACGCTTCCAATCATCGATGTTTTCCGGCGCAGAGTGGCGCTTGGCCTGTACGAATGGCATGGTGTCCTGGAACTCACGCATTCCGCGTTCCTCTGCAAGCGCAAGCAGCTTATCGACCGCCGCCCAGTCTTCCCGGAAGGCATAGGCTCGTAGCAGACTCGACACGGGGAAACTCATGTCGGGCACGCGCGCTACGAGGTCCTCATAGATGGGAATCGCGTCGGCGATTTTTCCTGACGCCATCCTCGCCAGTGCCACCGTATTCGCAGACATTGGGTCGAGCGCATCAAGGCGATAGCTCCGCTCGGTGTCTTCAAGGCTCTCGCGAAGACGCCCCATCGTTCTGAGGTACCAGCCAACATACCGGCGTCCGTCGCCGGACCCGGGCGCTCGTCGTATGCGCTCCAATATTGTGTCGGCCTCGACGAAATGACCGAAAGGCTGAATGACGAAGAGCTGCGCCGTCATTGCATCGATATTCTGTGGATCGAGCGCAAGAGCCCGGTCCGCCTCGCGTGCTACAAGGGCGGCGGTCGTCGCGCGTTTGGTAAAGGGTTGATAGAAGTTGAGAAAGGATCGCAGGAATGCAAGCCGGCTCCAGCCCTGTGCGAAATCGGGTGCACGCTGGGTGACCGTCTCCAATGCGCCGACATATTTACGCAATTCGTCCGGAGCGTAAGAGTGTGGACTCGCACGTAGATACAGATCGTAGACGGCCGGTTCAATCGCCGACGTCGAGAAACCGGAAAACGTCCGATCGAGCGCTCTCGCAATATTTTCGGATATCTCATCCTGTACCGAGAAGATGTCCTCAAGGCTGCGGTCATAGCGATCCGACCAAAGCGTCGTCTGTGATGATGTCTCGACCAAATGCGCGGCGATGCGCACGCGCCCCGCGGCGCGGCGGATGGAGCCGTCGAGGACATGCGAGCAGCCAAGGGCTTGGGCCGCTTCGGCTTTGCGTTCGCCGCGAAAATGGAAGCTGGACGTGCGACCGATTACCTTGAGCGACGCGCCTCGCGATAAACGCTGGATGATTTCTTCGCTGACACCGTCCGAGAAGAACTGCATCTCGGGATCGCTCGACAGGTTGTCGAAAGCCAGGACCGCCAGAACGCTTTCCGAAGTTGGGACGTGGCTCGTCGCAAGGGCCGAGCCTGGCGCCGCGTTGGAAGACCGAATCTGAGCACGTCGCGCGTATAAGCGTCGCATGCCCTTGCCGATCGGAGAAAGGATCAGGCCCACCAATACGACCAACGCAACCATGCCACTCAGAAGCGACTCGTTCTCGCTGATCCACTGAACTACGTCGCCAATGTTCGCCATATGGCCCGGATCCTGGCGGCAATTAGAGAGAGTGTGAGAGTACTACTTTTTCAGATCGTGGACTGTTCACAAGGCTAGCAACCGTTGATACTCGCGTCAGCTCCTCGCTGTCGGCGGTTGAACCCACGGTTCGAAGATCCAGAGCATCCTCTGTAGACGACTCGCCAGGCCTCGGAAGTTCTGCACGGATCGGTATACAGGAAACTGGAAAAGGGCACTGCGGAGTATCCTCCGCAGCGGACTCGCTTCGCCTCCAGGCCGTGATCCGTGCTTGCTCTGCTGATGTCATACTGCTCTCCTCTCCGGATGGCTTTGAGAAAAGAGCTGAATGTGTCACGCATCTATTGGGATTTCACAGACGCGCCCGGCAACCGTTGTCAATTCTGGTAAGTACCTAAAGGCGCGTTTTAGCGGCGGGTCGCGTTCCGTCGTAAAGCTGTCGACCCACAGCGCGACGTTTCAGATCTTTCCAATAGATAAATTCCACTACAGATAATTCGGCTTGAGTGGAGCAGGATTGGATTGTCGATAACTGTGCTCGCATCGAATGATGCCATGTGAGGTGCCGGAAAAAGAATCAAGAGACAGCCACCGTCGCATTGACGTTGATGGAGTTTGCCTTGGACCCGCAAAACAGGCGGCCATTCGTAGGAGGCGTTATGAACATTTCTCGAATTCCTGTTGTTCTCGGCAGCGCCCTGCTTGCAAGTTGCGTGAGCATAACCGTAGGCAGTGACTTCGATCCTGGCACTGATTTTACGAAGTACACGACGTTTGCGTGGGAGACTGTCGAGCAGACAACCACTGGCGACCCGAGACTTGACGACAATCCCTTTTTCAACTCTCGCGTTCGATCGGCTGTTGAGCGGCAGCTGTCCTTGCGGGGCCTCGACCCGGCCCCTGAAGAAAGCGCGGACCTGATGCTGCACTACCATATGTTCGTCGAACACAGGGAGCGGATAAATGTCGACGCTATCGACAGGGAGCTTGATGAAGCGCGAGGCTATTCGATATATAACAGAAACGTCGATGTTGAGGTATATGTCAACGAATACGATGAAGGGACGCTGATGATCGACTTGGCCGACGCGGCGGACAAGCACATCATGTGGCGCGGTTGGGCCAAGCTCGTGGTCACGGACGTGATCGATGACAGGGAACGATTGGACAGCAGGATTGGCCAGGCAGTGGAGAAAATAATCGCTTTGTATCCCGCCGGGTAGGCTTGACTATCCTCGACTGTGTCCGGCACGAAACGCAACGGAGCTGCGCTCAACCCGAGGCAACATCCCCGGAAATTCCGGCTGCCGGCAGGGCGCTCTTGCCACGAAGGAAACTATCGATCGAACGCGCCGCACCGCGGCCCTCGTTGATAGCCCACACGACCAGCGACTGGCCTCTGCGGCAGTCGCCCGCAGCGAAGATGCCAGGCTCCGACGACGCGAACCGACCGTGCTCGGCGCGGTAATTGGAACGCTCGTCGAGCTCAAGACAGAATGCTTCGGCCAGATAGGCTTCCGGGCCGAGGAATCCCATCGCGAGCAACACGAGATCGGCCTGAAATTCCTGCTGGCTGTTGTCGATCTTCGTCATCTCGGGGTGACCCGACTCGACGGTCCAGCGAATCCGTGAGGCCGTGATGCTGCCGACCCGGCCGTTACCGGCATCGTTGAAGCGCTCTGACAGCACGGCATAGAGGCGCGGATCACAACCATCGCGCACGATCGCTTCCTGATGTGCGTAGTCAGTGCGCAGTATCCTGGGCCATGCGGGCCACGGATTGTCGGCAGCCCGATCCGCGGGCGGTTCGTCCAGCAGCTCGAAATTCAGCAGGCTCTTGCAGCCGTGACGCAGGGCCGTGCCAATGCAGTCGGCGCCGGTGTCGCCGCCGCCGATTACGATGACCTGTTTGTCTTTCGCGTCGATGAAATCGTCGCCGTACCTGCCGTTCAACAGGTGCTTCGTGTTTGCCGTCAGGAAATCCATCGCGAAACGCACGCCGTCGAGCTCGCGCCCCGGAATCGAGATATCGCGTGGCCTCGTCGCGCCGGTCGCGAGCAGGATCGCGTCGAAATCTCGACGAAGTTCATCCGGGTCGACGTTGCGGCCGACGTCGGCATCCGTCACGAACTCGACGCCCGACTGGCGGATCACGTCGATACGTCGATCGACGATTCCTTTGTCGAGCTTCATGTTCGGTATGCCGTACATTAGCAACCCGCCGATCCTGTCTTCGCGCTCAAAGACCGTGACTCCATGCCCGACCTTGATGAGTTGATCCGCGGCGGCGAGTCCCGCGGGACCCGAACCGACAATCGCGATCCGCTTGCCCGTCGATAGCGCGGGTAAATGAGGCTTGACCCAACCGTTGGCAAAGCCGCGATCGATGATCGTGTTTTCGATATTCTTTATCGTGACCGGAGGATCAGTGATGGCGAGGACGCAGGCGCTCTCGCAGGGCGCAGGGCAAGTGCGGCCCGTGAACTCGGGGAAGTTGTTGGTCTCGTGCAGTCGCTCCAGCGCATCCCGCCAGCGCCCGTTGTAAACCAGGTCGTTCCACTCAGGAATAAGGTTGTCAATTGGGCAGCCGTCGTCCGACTGACAGAACGGTACGCCACAATCCATGCAGCGCGCCGCCTGGTCCCTCAGTGTCGCCTCGACCGGCTCGGTAAAGATCTCGTCAAAGTCTCCGATCCGCTCCCCGGCGTCTCGATAGGGAACGGTCTTGCGCGTGAACTCCTTGAATCCTGTCGGCTTGCCCACTGAACCGCCTACTGTTCGAGTATCCTGAGCGACGTCGTGTTTTCGTCGTGCATGGCTGCTTCCGTCTCCTCGTCGTGACGCCGACGCTCCTGCAGCACGCGCTTGTAGTCGATCGGCATGACCTTGACGAATTCACGGAGAACGTCCGGCCAGTTTTCCAGAATGCGTTTCGCGACCGGCGAGTTCGTGTAGTCGCGATGGTATTCAATCAGTTCCAGGAGCTCGGAGATATCCTCGTCCTCCTCGACCAACTCCAGATCGACGGTACCGGTGTTGCACCTCGCGGCAAACTTGTCGTCCGGATCCCAGACATAGGCGATACCGCCCGACATACCGGCTGCGAAGTTACGGCCGGTGGGGCCGAGAATGACGGCGCGGCCGCCGGTCATGTACTCGCAGCCATGGTCGCCGACACCTTCGATGACGGCTTTGGCGCCAGAATTGCGCACACAGAATCGCTCGGCGCAGACGCCGCGGAAGAATGCGCGCCCGCCGGTCGCACCGTAAAGCGCGACATTACCGATGAGGACATTCTCTTCCGCAGGGAACGTGCTCTCGCGCGGCGGATAAACAATGATCCGGCCTCCCGACAGCCCCTTGCCGACGTAGTCGTTGCAGTCGCCTTCGAGTTCAAGCGTAATGCCTCGCGCGAGGAATGCGCCGAAGCTCTGACCGGCCGAGCCTGTAAAACGGATATGAATCGTGTCCGTCTTGAGACCGCGCTCGCCCCAGCGAGTCACGACGGCATGGCTCAACATCGTGCCGACCGTGCGGTTCGTATTGACGATCGGCAACTCGATCTCCGTGCGCCGTTTGCGATCGTTCAGTGTCCCTTCGGCAAGGCTGATCAGGCGATTGTCGAGCGCGAGATTGAGTCCGTGATCCTGATCACGCGTGCAATACACGTCGACGTGCTCGTGCGGCTTGTTTGCTGGCTCCAGGATCGGAGACAGATCGAGCCCCGATGCCTTCCAGTGATCGATTGCCCTGACAGGCTCGAGTATGTCGCTGCGTCCGATCATGTCGGTGATGCGCCGGAAGCCGAGACTTGCCATGATGTTTCGTGCTTCCTCGGCGACCATGAACAGGTAGTTGACGACGTGCTCCGGTTGGCCGGCGAACTTCTTGCAGAGCACCGGATCCTGTGTCGCGATGCCGACCGGGCAGGTATTCAAATGGCACTTGCGCATCATGATGCAGCCGAGCGCAATCAACGGTGCCGTCGAAAATCCCATCTCCTCCGCACCGAGCAGCGCCGCAATCACGACGTCCCGACCGGTCTTCAAGCCGCCATCCGTCTGCAGCACGGTACGGCTCCTGAGGTCGTTCATCACCAGCGTCTGATGCGTCTCCGCAATGCCGAGCTCCCAGGGAAGGCCGGCGTGTTTTATGCTGGTCAGGGGCGACGCACCGGTGCCGCCCGAATCTCCTGAAATCAGCACGTGGTCCGCATGCGCCTTGACGACGCCGGACGCAATCGTGCCTACGCCGACTTCCGAAACGAGCTTGACCGAAATCCGGGCATTCGGATTCGCGTTCTTCAGGTCGTGTATCAGCTGTGCCAGGTCTTCGATCGAATAGATATCGTGGTGTGGAGGCGGACTGATCAGACCGACACCGGGGGTCGAATAGCGAATGCTCGCGATGGTCGTGTCGACTTTCCTGCCGGGCAGCTCACCACCTTCGCCGGGCTTCGCACCTTGCGCCATCTTGATCTGCAGTTCGTCGGCGTTGGCGAGATAATTGGCGGTCACGCCAAAGCGGCCCGACGCGATCTGCTTAATGGCGGAGCGCCGCGACGTGCCGTCCGGCGACGGAATGAAGCGCTCCGGATCTTCACCACCCTCGCCCGTGTTGCTCTTGCCGCCGAGCTGATTCATCGCGACGGCCAGCGTTTCGTGCGATTCCCGCGATATCGATCCGAAACTCATTGCCCCGGTGCAAAATCGCTTGACGATCTCGCTCGCGGGTTCAACCTTGTCGAGATCTATCGGCTCGCGTTCCCTGAAGTTCAAAAGGCCGCGGATCGTGCAGCGTGCGCGTGCTTCATCATTTACTGTGGCGGCGAACTGTGCGTACGCCTCCGCGTCGTTTCGTCGCGCCGCGACCTGCAGCGAGAAGATGGCTTTGGGTTGCCAGGAATGGCTCTCGCCGCCGCTGCGCCAGTGAAACTCGCCCGGGTTCGGCAACGTCGAAGTTCGAAGCCCGGAACCGTCGGGATACCCGATGGCGTGGCGCTGGCGGGTCTCATCTTCGAGAACGTCGAAGCCGACGCCCTTGAGGCGGCTGACCGTCCCCTGGAAGCATTTGTCGACGACGTCATCGGCCAGCCCCAGTGCTTCGAATATTTGGGCGCCCTTGTAGGACTGCAGCGTCGAAATGCCCATCTTGGCCATGACCTTGAGCATTCCCTTGCCGACGCCCTTGCGGTAACTCGCAACGAGGCCCTGGGCGGCATTGACGAGCCCGTCTGCGCGCGCCTGCCAGAGCGCTTCGAAAGCGAGATAGGGATTGATCGCGTCGGCACCGAAACCCACCAGGAGGCAGTGATGGTGAACTTCGCGCGCTTCGCCGGTTTCGATGACGATGCCGATTCGTGTGCGCTTTGCCCGGGTAACCAGATGGTGGTGTACGGAGCCACAGGCGAGGAGCGCGCTGACCGGTATGCGATCCGGACCGATCCCGCGGTCCGATAGGACGATGATGCTGAAGCCGTTGTCGATAGCCGCTTCCGCCTCCGCACAGATTCGATCGAGTGTCCTGACCAGGCTGCCGGATCCGGCCGCACGATCGAAGCAGATATCGATCGTTTTCGATTTCCAGCCGCGGTGATTCATCGCCGCAATCGCTTTCAGTTCGCCGTTGGTCAGGATCGGATGACGCATCCTGAGGCGATGTGCGTGTTGCGGCGTCGAATCGAGCAGGCTGCCTTCCGGGCCGATATGGCACACGAGCGACATGATGATCTCTTCGCGGATGGAATCGATCGGCGGGTTCGTGACCTGTGCGAAGAGTTGTTTGAAATAGTCGTAAATCATGCGCGGCTGATCGGAAAGGCAGGCCAGCGCGCTGTCGTTGCCCATCGAGCCGACCGGGTCGCGCAGCTCGTGGATTAGTGGCAGCAGCATGAATTGCATGGTCTCGGTCGTATAGCCGAAAGCCTGCATCCGAGGCAGCAATTGTTCCCGATCCCAGTCGGCAGGCAGTTCTTCCGGATCCAGGTGCTTCATGCTGAAGCGCTGTTGCTTAAGCCATTCTTGATAAGGGTATCTGCTGGCAAAATCCTCCTTGAGTTCCTCATCGGGAACGAGGCGCCCCAGTTCGAAGTCAATCAGGAACATGCGGCCAGGCTGCAGCCTGCCTTTCGCCTTGACGTTCGCGGGTTCGATTGGGACGACACCCACCTCGCTTGCCATGATCACGCGATCGTCATGCGTCAGGTAATAGCGGCTCGGCCGCAGTCCGTTGCGATCGAGCACGGCGCCGATGTACTTGCCGTCCGTAAATGCGATCGAGGCCGGCCCGTCCCACGGCTCCATGATGCAGGACTGGTACTCGTAAAAGGCTTTCTTCTTTGCCGACATCAAGTCGTTCTTTTGCCATGCTTCGGGCACCATCATCATGACGGCTTCCTGCAGCGTTCGTCCGGTCATCAGCAGGAACTCGAGCACATTGTCGAAACTACCCGAGTCCGACGAATCGGGCTCTACGACCGGGAAGAGTTCCGGCAGTGAGTCTCCGAACAACTCCGATCGCATGAGGCCCTCTCGCGCCCGCATCCAGTTGATGTTCCCCCGAAGCGTGTTGATCTCCCCGTTGTGCGACATGAATCGATTCGGTTGCGCACGGTCCCAGCTCGGGAAGGTATTGGTTGAGAACCGCGAATGCACCATCGCGAGATGCGTCGTGTAGTCGGGATCGCGGATATCGGGATAGAACGCCGATACTTGCTCGGGCGTCAGCATGCCTTTGTATATGATGACCTTGGTCGACAGGCTGCAGACGAAGAACGACTGAGCCTGCTCCAGGCCCACTTCGGTCTGCAATTGGCGAGTGGCGCGCTTGCGTATCAGGTAGAGCTTGCGCTCGAACGAGTCGTCTTCCAAGCCGTCGGCAGCGGCAATGAAGAGTTGTTCGATGTCGGGTTGCGCCTCGCGCGCCGTCTTGCCGAGGTCTGCGCCGTCCGCATCGACCGGAACTTCGCGCCAGCCGACGACGGTCTGGCCCTCTTCCCTGCAGATATCGGCGATCACCTGCTTGCAGATAGCACGCTCCGCATCGTCCGTCGGCAGGAAGACGTTGCCGGCGGCGAAGCGCCCGGGTGGAGGCAGCCCGGCGCCCAGACTCTCCCGGGCGACCCTGGTCAGGAACTCGTGCGGCAGTGCCGTCAGGATGCCGGCGCCGTCTCCGGTATTCGGCTCGGCGCCGCGCGCGCCGCGATGATCCATTCGGCACAACAGATGGTTTGCATCGAGCACGATCCGGTGACTGCGTTCCCCCTTGATGTGCGCGACGAAACCGACGCCGCAACTGTCGTGCTCGAAATCGGGTCGATAGAGGCCCGACGCCGACGGCCGTCCGGCAACTTTGCGTCGCATCGATCTTTCGTGTCTTGAAATCATGGCTGTACCTGTCCGGGGCGGCTCTGGCCCAGCTTGTTCTTTGATATTTCAGGACCGGATTTCTCCGGTGGCCAGCGCTTGCCGCGGTCGCAAATTCCGTTGTGGCGAAGCCGCTGTCAGCGGGCTGAAGCGATGTCGTGCCTGACGATCACTATATGTAATAAGGAATCAGCCCGTCAAAGTGAGCGACACCCGATTGCCGCTCGGGATGATTTCGGGCAGGCCAGGGGTGAGCCGCGGCAGCCGCAGATAACCCCCACCTTCTTCGCCATATCGACCCGTCAGGAGGCACACACCGCATGACTTGCATGGCTCGTTGCGTCGCGTAACCTGTTCAGGTGAAGATGGTCCTGCTCGTCGCCCCGTGGAGGGCGGACGGGCGTTCGGCAACCGGGCGAAGGGAGAGTCTCTAATGGCATTCAGCTTGACCGTTAACGGCACGGCCTATGAGGTCGATGCCGAACCTGAGACGCCGTTGTTGTGGGTCTTGCGTGACAACATCGGCCTGACAGGCACGAAATTCAGCTGCGGCATCGCGCAGTGCGGCGCCTGCACGGTTCACATCGACGGCCAACCCGCGAAGTCGTGCAGCACGACGGCTGCGAGCGCGGTCGGCCGTGCAATCACCACGATCGAGGGCTTGTCCGACGACAACAGTCACCCGGTCCAGCGCGCCTGGATTGAGCACTCCGTCGCGCAATGCGGCTACTGCCAGTCGGGTCAGATCATGGCGGCGGCGGCGCTGCTCGAGCGGACGGCGAATCCGACGGACCGAGAGATTGACTCGGCGATGGGCGGCAATCTGTGTCGATGCGGCACCTATTTGCGCATTCGGCGCGCGATACATCGCGCGGCCGAGATCGCGCGGACTTGAGGGGGGCGTCATGACCTACATGGAAATGAAATTTTCGCGCAGAACCCTGATCCGGACGATGGCCGGGGCCGGCGGCGGCATGATCCTCGGCTTTCACATCCCGGGAGCCCTCGCCGCCGTGGTCGCGCCCAAGCCGTGGACCACGCCAACGGACGGCGTCGAGATCAATGCCTGGTTAACCATCGACGCCGATGGCACCGTCACGATTCGCGTCCCGCATACCGAGATGGGACAGGGCGGTATGACCTCGGTCGCGCTCATGATCGCAGAAGAGCTTCACGTGCCCTGGGACAACGTGCGGGCCGTGTTCGCGGACATGAACCGCCACGTTAACCGCGGCGAAGAGTACGTCGTGACGAGCACACACGGCTCGCAGCTCGTCCGCCTGCAGCATCCGCACATCATGCAGGCGGGCGCCTCGGCGCGCGAACGACTCAAAGAGGCCGCGGCGCGGGCCTGGCGCGTTGCGCGTTCCGACGTAACGGCCGAGCAGGGCTTGCTCAAGGCCGGCAGCTCGAGCGCTCCCTACGCCGAATTCGCGACGGCCGCCGCCGCGATCACGCTCGACGAGGAGCCAGGCATCAAGACGCCCGATCAGTGGTGGCTGCTCGGCAACCCCACGCCACGCCTCGATGTGCCCGTCAAAGTCAACGGCAGCGCGCATTTTGCGATCGACACGCGTCTCACCGGCATGGTCTACGCGGCCGTCAAGTGCTGTCCCGTGCCGTGGGGGCGCCTCGGGAGCTACGACTTCGACGCCGTCAGGGGACGCCCCGGCGTGATCGCTGCCGTGGAACTAAAGGCGCGGGAAGGCGCACGGGAGCGCTCGGACATGCAAAACGGTATCGCCGTCGTGGCCGATAGCTGGTACCGGGCCAAGACCGCGCTCGACCTCATGCCCGTCGAATGGGACGTCGGAACGGATGGCCGGATCAGTAGCGACGGACTGTTTGAGGAGGCTAATCACCGGCTGGATGAGCCCGGTGAAGTGACGGCTGAGTTCGGCTCGGACGCGCCCGGCATCATCAGCGCGTCCGATCGCCTCGTGACGGCCGATTATCGGCGACCGTACGAGACCCACGCGCGCATGGAGCCGATCAACGCGACCGTCAGCGTCACCGACGAACGCGTCGATGTCTGGGCGCCGATTCAGAACCAGGCGACGGCGTTGCAGCTCGCCGCAGACCAGGCGGGCCGCGACCCGAGGGACGTTTTCGTGCACACGGTCTTCCTCGGCGGGGGCTTCGGCGGCAACGGCGGCGGCTCGACCGCGGTCACGCGGCAGGCGACGGAGATCTCCCGTCGGGTCGGGCGTCCCGTCAAGGTGATCTGGACGCGCGAGGAGGACATCACTCACGACAAGCAGCGGCCGTTCAACGTCAGCCGGTTCACGGCGGCTCTCGGCGATGACGGCCTGCCCGCCGCGTGGACGACGCGTTGCGTCGGCGAACCCAATCGGCCCACCGATGCCGACCGGGCCATCCGTGACATGGTCTACCAGGTTCCAAATCGGCGCCACGAGCGCCACATCGTCTACTCGCACATCCCGACCACGACGCATCGGGCGCCCGCCGCGTGCCAGAACGGCTTCATGATCGAGCAGTTCGTCGACGAGGTGGCGCTCGCCGGAGGGTGGGATCCACTCGAGTGGCGCCTCGCGATGACGCGCCACCGTCCCGACTGGCAACGCGTCCTCAAAACGCTCAAGGACAAGTCCGGTTTCACGACGGAACTGCCGCCGGGTGAAGGCATGGGAATCGGCGTCGTCGAGTCGCACGGCACGATCGTTGCGGCGTGTGCGACGGTTTCAGTGAGCCGCCGCGGGCAGCTCTACGTCGACAAAGTCGTGCTGGTCGTCGACAGCGGCCACGTGATCAATCCGTTGGGCGCCACCGAGCAATTGGAGGGAGCGGTGTGCTGGGAGCTCTCGCATGCATGGCTCGGCGGGCTGGACTTACGCGCCGGTCGCTTCGTCAACACGAACTTCGACAGTTACAACCTGTTGCGGATTCAGCACATGCCCGAGGTGGAGGTTCACTTCGCGCTGTCGGGCGGCGACAAATGGGGCGGAATCGGCGAGCCGGGTGGCCCGCCGACTCCCCCGGCGGTCGCCAACGCGATCTATTTCGCCACGGGTAAGCGCGTGCGCTCGACGCCGATCATCGGCCACGACCTGAGCTGGTCGTGAGCATGCAAGAGCGGGCCGGCCCGGGGCTTTAGCGTCGTAACGCGGGCTGTCCGTGGCGAATCAGCGCTTAGGCGGTGGTTGGCAATTTGTACCAGGCTCGAGAGTGAGGACGTCCGCGGTGGTCGTCTGGATTCACGAATGCGGGATGTGGGATTTCCCCGTATTTTGACCGATGGGAAATCCCGCGATGAAGCCTATGCGCTATTCTGATTAACATAAGCTGGAAAACAAGTAGCTGATTTTGTGGCGTTTCCTCTAGTCTTCCACGATACGTTAAGATCAGGATAATGTTAAAATTCACGGCCTAGGGGCACGAATAGGGCATCAGCCCTGAATTCGTGCACGAAATCAGACAAAAAATAAAGTCGCGCGCCGTCGATTGCCGAACAAAAACAACGTGTGCGGCTCGCAGGGGAAAAGTGAAAGTGAAAGTCAAGATATCCAGTTGTTCAGTATTTGAGCTGATCGTCCTGTTTTTGCTTACGCCGGTCATGATCATTTCAGTCGCATCCGCTGCGGTGGTGGAAAATAACGTCAACGTGACCGGGACCGGTGCACCGGGCTACGACGTCGGCCAGCTCGGGCGCCAGGAGACTGAGCCTTCGTGCAAGTCGAATCCGCTGAACGAACTTAACATCATGTGCGCGTACATCTCGTACGCCTACGCGGATCTGCCAGAGAAGCAGGGTGACTCGGTAATTGGATTCTCAGAGACACGCGACGGCCACAAATTCATTCGACGGATAGTGACCGGTACCCGCCAACATTTCTGGAACGGTCAGGACTTCATGGCCGACCCGACAATGCTGGCGTCGGAAGGCTTCGCGGCCATCACCAGCATCGCCGGCGTCCGTGGCGGCAACAGCATCATGCAGATCCAGCGCATGATGGAAGTCAATACGGAAACCGGCTTCAAGCATGCCTTCGAGGCTGGCCAGATCGAGATCGCGGCTATTTCGGGGTCCAACTTCATCGACAAACCGGACGCCAGGATCATCCCGCACCCTACTGGCGGAACGGCGCCGGTCACGATGACGCTCGAGGACGGCAGTGAGATCACTCGTGAACTGAAGAGAATTCGAATCCTCGTAACTTTCGCCGTTTTCAACAACAGTAATCAGAACATTCGAACCTACTCGATCTACTCGGACGAATGGGGTGCTCCCGGTACCTGGAGCAACCAGCGTCAGATTACCCAGACGACCGGTCTCGACCAGGGCCTGTCGGTGGCCAACATCGACGATCGCATCGCGTATGTCGTGCGCCGCTTCGAGATCGGCTCGGAGCCGGCTTCAATTCTCGGCGCAGTTTCACGAAACGGTGGCGAAAGAATCGGCAAGGTGTTCAATATCACCGAGGACACCGGTTTCTGTCCGTTCGACCAGGTAACGCTGCCTGATCCCTCGATCACCCAGAATGCGGTCTCGTTCCGCACCAACGATTTCCCATGGATCAGCGCGACCAAGCACGAATACGTTTTGGTGTACGCGGAAAAACCGAGAGAAAGTGATGGTTCCTGCAGCACGAATCGGGGCAGTCGGGTAATGGTGCGCAGTTCGAAGGACGGCACGACCTGGTCCGCTCCGGTTGAGGTCAGCCCGATCGCCGGTCACGGTTTCCAGTTCATGCAGTCGATCGACTGCGGGGACGAGTTCTGTCAGGCGCTCTGGTATGACACGCGCAACGAGAGCCTGGCATTCGACGCAGCCCTTCAAGGCATCGACCAGAAGCACTGGGAAGAGAACCCGTTCATCGAGGATTTTAACGTCAACGACGTTAAGCTCGGATTACTTCGCTTCCGGCGCACCGCCGATGTCTACACCAATCGTATTAACATCGATCGTTCGGCTAATGTGCCCCAGCCGCTGCCGAACGCGAATCCAGAACGCGTTTCGCGCTACATCGTGGACAACCTTGGTTTTGAGCGTGAATTCAACCTCATGAACATCCGCGCGTTCGGCGGCAACACGGTGCCGTTCGACGGTGACTACATCTCAATCACGGCGCTCGGCGACAAGTCGGCTGACAAGGTCAACTTCTTCGCGGCCTGGACGGACTGGCGCAATGCCCGGGGGCAACTCGTCGATTCGAATTTCGACCAGCCGTCCCCTTATGAGGTTTCCCCGGATAGCCTGGTAGTCGCCGATGCTGAGGCAGCGCCGGATAAAGAAGCGACGCCGGACGGGGCGCCGCGACCCGACGAACCCGGATTGCCGACACTGGCCAGAGAGATTGTTGCCAAAGCACCGGCGACGACGGACCGCTTCCTCTCGGCTTACATGCCGCGGGCGGAAGGCCTCGACGACCAGAACATCAGTCCTCCTGTGTGCACCCCGGTCACCGGCGACCCGGACGTCGTCGAGAACGATAATAGATCGTTCAATACCCAGACCAAGAATTCCGAGATCTTTGGCGCGATCATTCAAGACCGGATTAGGCTGGTGTCGCCGACGGCGGCGAAAAACTACGATTACTGCAAGATTGTCGAACCGTCGACGGGCAACTGCCTTCAATTTGCGCAGATCCAGCGAACCTTTGTCCTCGGCATCAACAACGACGCCGTGGCAGAGGATGAATTTGGGAATCCAATTCCGGATGAAAATGGGAATCCAATTCCGGTAGATAAAATATTCAAACTGGTCATAGCCAACCAGCCGGGCAATCCCGTACAGCTGGGCCTGAACGGTGACGACGCCATACTCGTCGACGCGCGAGCGTCATGGCGCCAGCTGCCGTACGGGCCCGTATTCGATCCTGACGCTGATCCGGCCCCGGTCGTCGTCGAAACCCTGACGGTGCCGGGAAAGTCCTTTGACTACATTACGCTATTCGTCGTCTCGCAAAGCACGGACAATCCGGTCACGGTTCTCGCCTACGACGACACCGACACGCTGGTCGCCGAGATCACCGTGAACGGTATCTCCGACGCCGGCGACCTCGTTGACCCGAACGTGGGTGCCGACGTCCGTGTCGAGGAGGTGCACAACCCCGAGTTGATCCAGCCGGATTGGAGCGCATTGACGGTTGAGGCGCTGAATCCGGCCTACCGTAACCCGGCCTACCGCAACCCGGCCTATCGCAACCCGGCCTATCGCAACCCGGCCTATCGAAACGAGGCCTTCCAGGACACGAGCGTGCTGGACCCGGATGAGCCTGAACCTGTCACCTATGACTACGAGCTGCGCGAGCCCACCGAGCTGCTGAACCCCGCCCTGCGCAACCCGGCTTACCGGAACGATGCGCCCGAGGCGTTCGTCGACGTGACTTTCGGCGTCGAGGGCGATATCAACACGATCACGGCCAACAACGCCGATTTCGCATACGCGGGCGAAGAGCTGAATCGACTCGACACGCAGGTGATCGCCTGGAGAAGCAACGAGGTCGATTCGTTGCGGAACTGCGGCATCTCCCAAATCTCGGAGGACACGGTCATCGCTGCGGTCAACAACCCGGCCTACCGGAATCTTGCCGTCGCCGATATCAACAACAACCTCGAAGGCTCGATCCATTTCGTGACCGGCATCCAGGAGGTCACCAATGTGACCATTCGGATCTTTGGAACAGTCGTTGAACTCGAGGCGCTGATCGAGGTGCCGGAGGGCTGCGATCCGTCACTCGAGGATTGCAGCGCGCTGCAGACAAACCTCGCCTGGGCCCTGTCCGCGCAGGCCGCCAACACGGCAGACTGTAGGCCGGGCGTCCCCATCGAGCAATGCGAGATCAGCCGCGGTGAAGAGCTGGTTATCAAGGACGTTATCCCGCCGGTGTTCGACCCGCCGCTCGAGGACGGGACGACATTTTCGTTTGACGCTACGGGCTCGGATCCTGACTCGGCTGCGACGATCGACCTGGTCGCCGACCTGTCGCTGACGGCGTACGACAATTGTGATCCCTCAGCGCAAGACTGCAGCGCCAGTGAAGTCGGCGTCACCTGCTATATCACCGATGGTGGACAAAATGAGTTGCCCTTCACCGTGCCGCTCGGCACGAGCACTGCGCAATGTGATACCGATCCCGATGGACAGGGTAATGTGGGTACCTGGACCGGTTTCGTTGTCGTCGAAGACAACGAGGCGCCGGTAATCAGTATCCCTGCAGTGGAACTCATCGCACCGCCCGACAATGCGGACGGTGCGATCGTGAACTACCTTGGCACAGGCGCATGGCCCGATCCGACAGCGGAGATCACGGTTTCCGACAACATATTCAAGGAGGGTTATGCGTACCCGACACTGAGTTGCGAACCGGCAAGTGGCACGGAATTCGCCCGCAATGCGCCGACAACGGTCGAGTGTACGTCGACGGACGCCGGTCCCTGCGATTCCAGCAACGAGAGCTGCGTCGTCGAGGCGGGCTTCCCGGACGGCCACAACGTGACCACCGCCAGCTTCACGGTCACTGTTCAGGACCTGGAAGCGCCGGTCATCAGCGGCGTCATCGATGGCTTCTTGCCTGACGTCGAGGAGGAGGCCACGGCGGTCGATACTCCGGTAACCCTGACGCCGCCGACACTCAGCGATGATATCGATAACAGCCCGACCGTGACCTCGGATGCTCCGGTTCCGGTCGAGTTCCCGCTCGGGACGACGATCATCACCTGGACCGCCCGCGACTTTTCGGGCAACGAGAGTACCGCACTGCAGCGCATTATCATCGTGGATACGACCAACCCGGTCGTCACGGTCAGCTTCCCGGACGGAAATACGCAGAAAACGAATTCGCTGTCCGGCAAGGAGGTGACGTTCGAAGTCGATATCGATGACATCTTCCCGCTTGCGTCGACGATCATGTGCTCGGCCGCTGGTTCGCCGGTGACCTCCCCGGCCCTGTTGCCAGTCGGCTTTACCACGGTGACCTGTTCCGCCGAGGATACTTCCGGCAACATGGGAGAAGGTTCGGCAACGGTTGAGATCGTCCTCGAATACCTCGGTTCGGGTATTTCGGGCAAGGACTCGGGCAAGACGGGATCGTCCTTGCCGCTCGTCTGGTCCTGGTTGGTCGACAGTGCACCGGCCAGCGTCGCTATGCAAAATATCCTGATCGACACCGAATCGCGCGTTTGCCCATGCGACGGGATCGATCCAAGCCTTTGCCCAGCAGAGTATAGCTTGGCAAACGCCGTTTCAGCTGAAGATCCTGGCAGCAGCGGAATCCAACTGCTGGCCGACGGCAGTTACCAATACAACCTCCAGGCAGTGGATCCGAGTACCCAAGAACCGCTGTTCGCGGCGCGGCCTTCGACCCCGTACTGCTTCGAGGTGAACCTGCCGACGGGAGAATTTCAGCAAAAGACTTTCAACGTCAGACCCTGATCGCAGATCTGCAAAATCAGCCCTCGCCGGACGACCGTTCGGCGAGGGCTTTCATCACTCAGGCAAACGGGCGCGCGCGTCGTCGACCAATACGCCGCCGTTAGGCCGCAGGTCGATGAACTGGCGGAACTTCTCTTTCGCCGGCCGGGTCATGTGGAGGCCTTCTTCGGCACGAGCCAGCCAGTAGTACACCGGCGCGGCATAACGAAACGTGGAGATGTCATCGAGGAACAATGCGGCGGCTTCGCCCCGCCGATCCATGCACTTGAGGAATTCGTCGACTGCCTCGGCGAAATAGCCGGCCTCGAGGTACACCTGCCCGAGGTAGAATCGAATGAGCCACAGGTCGGCCAGGTCCAGCGCCGCCGACAATTTTTCGATAGCTGCCACCGTCCTGCCGTCGCGGTATGCAATCAGGCCCTCGATGAGCGTTCCGTACGCGCGACTCTGCGGGTGTAATTCGTTCGTGAGGCTCGCCGCAATTTCAGCAGCCTGCTCGATGTCGCCAGCCGCAAAATAAAGCAGCGCCGCCTGCACGATCCAGGGTTCGCCGCTCTTGATCTCGAGCGCGAGCGCCGCCGCCTCGAGAGCCGCTGCGAGGTTGCCTTCGGCCTCGTGAGAGAATGCGATCGCCATGTGCGCGGTCGCTGCGACATACTGGTTCCCATCCGCGTTGGCGAGCTCGATTGCTCTCAGCAGGTGCTCGCGACCGGCCTGGAAATCGCCTGTGTAGAGCGCCACGTCTCCCAGCCCGACTTCGGCGAGCGGCGCCCCCTGGTCGCTTGCCGAACGCATCGATTCATAGGCGTTTCTCGCCGCTTCGAAATCGCCGTCGACCATTGCCTTGATCGCGATGGGCAGCCACGCATTGTAATAATCGGGGCTGTTTTCGAGGGCAGCACGCGCCTCTGCGTCACCCGTCGCGAAGTCGCTGGCATACATCGCGAAAAGCGCGTAGTTCGTCCGGTACATTGCGCTCCCGGAATATATATCCAGCACCTTCTTGCCAGCAACCAACGCCTCGTCGAAATTCAACGAGTAAAACAGGAGAACCGCAAGGTTACTCTGGCCGATTTCATCAGCTGGGTACTTTTCAACCAGCGCCTGGTAACTCTCCAATGCCTTGGGATAATTCCTGGAGACCACCGAATAATACAGCCCGAGAGTCCTCAGTCGCTCACGTTCCGTCACGCGGTCGAGGTTGGCGAGCGCCTGGTTCCAAAGCTCATCGGATTTTTCAATACGGCCGAGAGTGAAGGCGCTCAGCGCCCAACCGGAATACGCGCGAGTGAAATTCGGATCCAGCTCGACTGCCTTGGCATAATGCTCGGTCGCCTCCTCGTCGCGACGCTGGTGCTGCAGGTCCTGGGCCGTCGTATAGCTCTTCACTGCCTCGAGCGATGCGGCCGTGAAACTGTCGCTCGCAAAAGCGATGTCTTCTTCCAGTACGTCGCCACCGAGTTCTTCGGTCAGTTCACCTGCAAGCTGGCCGACCGCTGCGAGGACTTCACTCTTGCTTGATGCGTCGACATCTGCGTCCGCGATTACCTCGCCCGCCTGCGGTTCAATTGCCACAACTGTCAGCTCATAACCATTACCATCCGGGACGATACTTCCGGATAAGACCATACCGATATTTTCCCTGACCGAGACCAGGCGTGCGACGTCGGCATCGAGCCCGCTTTCCTGGCTAATCTCGCTAGCGATGGCCTGCGCATCAGTTCGAGAGTAGGTGGTGATGAAAGGCGCGATCTCGAGCCCGATCTGAAATGCCTGTTCGAGCGAGCCGTCGAATAACGGATCACCTGTCTGGTTATCGAAGTCTGCGATCAGAACTGAAATCGGTTCGATCTCCACCGGCGGAATGGCGGTCACGTTGAGGTACACGGAATAAGCCAATCCACTGATCACGGCCATGGCGGCAACCGACGCGGTCGTCATGATGGCCTTGCGCTTCTTCTGGCGTACTAATTCGCGTTGTTTTAGAGCGTCGAAGCCAACGCCGAGCATTCCGGCAATCAGTTTGATTTTTGCGTTTAGCTTGCCGTCGCCTTGCGGTCTCGCATCGGCCGCAATCGGTTCGGCGGGTTCGTCCGACAACACGCCATCCGTTCCCATCTTGAAACGCAGGGCAGGCGGAAAGCATTCGGCGTGGTCGGTGCCGGGCTCGCCGTCGACGATCAGGCAGAAAATCCGGTTCTCGCGGCCGAGGCGTTTGTACGTGAGAATTTCCTCGTTGGTCCAGTGCGAGTTCGCTGAGTTCGGTGAGCAGATAACGATCTGGCAGGCGGAGTCCTCCAGCGCCTGCGTCAGTTCTGTGCCTAGGCTATGCGACGAGGAAAGCTCCTCGCGGTCGCGAAACACTTTTCCCATGCGCTCCGGGATAGTGCCCATTCCCGTCGTTTCGCCGACGAGATATTTGGGCACCTTGAAGGTTTCGAGCGCTTTGTGCAGCCAGGAAGCCCATTTCTCGTCCTTGTGGCTGTAGCTGATAAAAGCACTGTATTTGTATTCCGCAGACACGGTATCGCTGGTCCCTGGGCGGCTCTAATGGCCTGATCATAGTCAATACGTGGGCAGTTCGCACTCGTGGGGAAAATCAGGGGTCGAATCGAGGTTTTCGTTCGGAGATGGGCGTGTAAGACATTTTGTGTATGAGCCGCTGCAGGTTTTCTTCTACAGAGTCCCTGTTTCCGAACACCCAGCTTTCTCCGCTGTGCTCTCATGACCCGGAGTTGATCGAGAAAGTGGCGGGCTCATGCGCTGCTCACGGGTATCGGCTGACGGGTTCCCTGAATCGTCCGATCGTGCCAACCGAGAGATCCGCAACCGCCTGACTGCGCTACACTCCAGGCTCGATAGCACGCTGTCTCCGAAAGTATGAACCGCAGTCAATTCGAAGCCGTTGTCCGAGAAGCCATCAACAGTCTGCCGGATTGGGTGCATGACGCATTGGACAACGTCGAGGTGCTGGTGGTCGACGAGCCGGACGAGGAGCATGACCCCGAAGGGCAGGGCCTGCTCGGTCTTTACATTGGTGTGTCGCTGCCGGAGCGCGGTGCGGACTACGCGGGCGAGTTGCCGGACGTCATTTATATTTACCGTCGCCCACACCTGGAGCTAGGCCTTCCCCCGAATCAGCTCCGCGACGAAATCATCAGGACGCTGATCCATGAAATCGCCCATTACTTCGGCATCGATGACGATCATCTCGACGAGATTGGCTGGGGCTAGTCGACGGTTATTAGGCGGAGCATGGTTAGCCCACGACTTGCTCGGCCGCCAGAAACATGAAACGGGGCTCTTGTGGCCCCGTTTTGCATTTCCCGCAGAAGGTTCGGGATGAGAACCCTGTTCGACAAAACGCGCTAGCGTTCCGGCCGCACGCAGTGTGCCCCGAAGAGGTGACAATCGCCATAAGCCGATTCGAATCAATCCCACCCTGTCCGCCAATTAATCAGTCGTTGGACTCGAAAGACGTTGTCTCGTCCTGGATGCGGCGAATACTGCCGTGCCTTCCGCGCTTTGAGGAAGTTACTCGACTGTTTGCCAGGAATTGTGAAACAGGTCGACGAACTGGTCCACAGAGCACCCTACGATTATTCAAGTTTCAATACTTCTGTTGACAGCAGCTGCTCCGCAATGAATCAAAAATCGTGGCGACTAAGTAAGGAGGCCGCCATGCTTCGTATACTTCAACATGTCACGATTGTTCTCGCCTTGAGTCTCGTTGCATGCGGCGGAGGCGGCAATGATCCGGCGCCAAGCGACCCGGGACCTGGAGGCACCGGCGGCACCGGAGGCACGGGTGGCGGGGGTTCGGGTGGATTAGAAGGTTACGCGGTCACCTACACCGATGTTGCCAACCTTGCGAGCTGGGAGTGGGCCGTGGACTGGTTCGTCGAGGATGCCGGGAGCGTGGCGGGTCCGTTCAATAGCGGCGGCACGGGCGTCGTCGGTCTCGGTCAACCCGGGGGCGCCACGGTTCACCTGACGCGCCGGGAAGCGTTCATATACTTCACGTTCATGGACGCACCGGTAGACGCGATCAGTTTTTACACCGGAGATCGCGATCTCGCATCGATAAACGAGAACGTCACAGTCAACCTGAGCAATACAACGGTCGGTGATCAGCTCATGCTGTTCTATCCGTTCCCGAACTGGTGGGATATCGACCAGGCTCCCTATACGTTGATGCAAACCGTCGGGAGCGCGGACCTCATTGCCGATGACGGTACAGCATCCGTGTTCATCAATTACCGGGCTTCCGAAGCGGAGGAGCCCACATCTCGATACGATTTTCGGCTCGACCTGCCACCAACGGGATTGTCGAGTGTCGACTTCGATGTCGCGGCGTTGCGCCAGCGCACGACCACGCGCCAGTGGCAGTCGAACGGAATGCTGAGCGGTAGTGATCTGCCCTTTTTGTGGGCTCAGCGCAAGGGTGTCTTCCTGATTGCGGGTGACAGCAGCAGTGGCGGCGGCACCAGCGGATCAGTCGGATGGCCGGATCAGTTTCCTGCAGATCGCTGGTACCTGGCATCGGGACCCACTCTAATGCCGGAGATCGTGCAGTCGGTCGATCCGACCTCGAAGGACATTATTGTGATGGATCCATTGCCTGGATTTATCGACCGCAACACGATCGCCTATGACGCTGACTCCGGCAGTTTCTCAGTGATGGTGCCCGGGGTCGCGCCTGTCCAATTCGGACACTTGAGACTCGCTACGACTTCGGAGGTCTGGGAAATCTATTTCCCCGCCACGGCATTACAGATCTCGGGCGATATCATTACCCTCGCTTTGCCCGAACATCCTGTTAATGCACAACTGCCCGCGTTCACTTCTGTGACAATTGAGCTCTACCGTTTGGATGGTGGCGCGACAGCAGAGGCTATGTACCGCTACCTATGGAACCGACGAACTTACTCGCTGCCATCATTTGCTATGCAATCGGAGTTTACGTTCCTGTAGAACTCGACCGCTTGAATACTTGCTATGGGCGCACGGACAGGTCAATCCGATGACGCCGGGTGAAATCGAGCCCGAATCGAGCGGAGCATGGTTAGCCCACGACTTGCCGCGCCGCGTCTTCGACGCCCCTAATCCGGGCTTGCATGGGTGCCATGCGCCGGGCGTCGTTGATCATGTCGTGGCGCAACGCTTTGCAGAATCTCGCGTACCTTTTCAAAGTCCATGCCGAGCCAGGTAGCAGCCAACTCCAGTGAGTTGAAGACGATGACGCTCTTTCCGTGGCTGTTGACTTCATCGGCAAATAGTTGCGCTTCGTCGTAGACGTCGTAGTCCACGAGAAAAGCATAGCGACTGATAGCCGCATTGCCGCGAGCGTCGTTGTCCATTTCAGACAACTTGCGTACGCCGTCGGGTGATATCTCGATCGTGGCGCGCGTGAAGTCCGACAACACCGATGCGCCTGCTTTGATCGACGGATCCCTGGACAACCGCTGCTTGTGGGCAATAAGCTCATCGAGCGTAACTTCGCCCGTCCACAACTCCACTACCGCGTTTCCATCCATCGCTATCAGATATTTGCAGGGCATCGACTGAAGTTCCCTCAAAGATTGGGGAAGTCTAGCACGTTGACTGATCTTTGCAGCAGTGAGACGGTAGGTGGTTTCCGAAGCTTACGGGCTTTCGAAAACTGTTTTACCATCTGCGCGGCAATTGGTGAGGCGCCGCCTGGAATCCTCTGGTAGTAATGTCGTATTGGCTATCACGGGAGTTCGAGCATGACTGACATCAATAACAGGTGCGCGCTCATCACCGGTGCCGCCAGCGGTATCGGCAGGTTGCTGGCCACACGGCTCGCGAGTTTGGGGGCCAGGTTAGTGTTGTGGGATATCGACACGACAGGTCTCAGTCAGGCACACGCCGAACTCAGCGGTGCCGGCCAGAAGGCAGATGTCTACACTTGTGATCTCACGAGCCGAGAAGAAATAGCCGCCGTCGCGGCGCAGACGCTGGCACAAAGTGGCCCGATCGACATCCTAATCAATAATGCAGGCATAGTGTCCGGCAAAAACCTGCTGGACATTTCGGACCGGGAGATCGAGCGGACTTTTCAGGTAAATACGCTGGCCTTGTTCTGGACTGTCAGAGCTTTTCTGCCGTCCATGCTGGAGCGGGACAGCGGGCACGTGGTGACCGTAGCTTCGGCCGCCGGCCTCGCGGGCACGGCCAAATTGACCGACTATTGTTCCAGCAAATTCGCCGCCGTCGGCTTCGACGAGGCCTTGCGATTGGAGCTCAAGCAACAAGACAGCAAAATCATCACGACCGTGGTGTGCCCTTTCTATACGGACACAGGGATGTTCGACGGGGTCAAGACGCGATTTTCCTGGTTGCTGCCCATACTGAAACCCGAGGACGTAGCGGAGCGCATCCTCAAAGCCATACAAGGAGACCGGCGCCGGCTGGTCATGCCGTGGTTCGTCTACACAACCTGGCCGAGCCGGCTGTTACCCGTTGACTGGTTTGACGCGTTGATGGTTTTTTTTGGCGTCAGTCACAGCATGGATGAATTCCGAGGCGGGGCCGGCAGAGCCAGGTCGAATAACCGAGCGAGGTAGTGACGTCGTCGTCGGATCTCGAATCAAGAAAAAACGCTGGCAACACGGTGCAGGTTGATATCAGACGCCGAAATGTCAGGTATCAGTCGGACGCGGTGTATCCGGCACGTTTCAGTAATTTTGGTGCTGACAGCCGCGTATGCCGAGACCAAACGAGCGCTGGATAGACGTAACATGATCACCGAATGTATTTATCATCGGGCGTAAATTGTCGAGGCACGCATGTCGGCAATTAATTTGACGGTCACGTCCCGCCTGCGCTGTATTACTGTAAGGTTCTGCGCGATAATAAATGGCTATTCGGGGGCGCGGGCACCGACCGCCAGAGAGTCGGTTTGATCTTCGGGAAGAGCTAGGATCAGAGGGGAAATTCAATGTTTTACAAGAAGATAACAGCGGTTCTTGGTGCGACAGTTGTTGCGTTTGCGACACAGGCTGCAATTGCGGATTACGTCGCGTATTCAGTCGGGGAGAAGAGTCGATCGCCGCTACCGGAGCAGGTCGACACTGTGGAAACGAAGTATCTGGTCAACATCGAGTGGGGCGATTATTCGGGTCGAAAGGCACGGCTGGGGGTTTTAGAGGTCAACAACAACAGCTCGGTCAGTTCATTCACGGTTTCGAGCACGATGGGCAATGTTGACTACTCCACATCGACAACCGGTGTCCCTGTAAACGGCATCGAAGCGATTGTTATCGATTCGCTTTCACAGACGGGACGATTCCGGCTCGTTGAGCGCACCGAACTTGCGAACGTGCTCGGAGAGCAAGATCTCGCCGCCTCAGGTCGCGTCGCCGCACCCTCGGGTGCTAAAACCGGCAACGTCCTTGGAGCGGAGTATCTCGTGCAGGTCGTGATTACCGACTATGAAACGAACACGTCGGGAACGGACGGCGCAGTGGGCGGGTTGCTACGGAGTAAAGTGCCTATTCTCGGCGGAATAAAGGCTGGCAAAAGCGAGGGTCGCGTAGGATTGAACATTCGTTTGATCGATGCGGAGACCAGCGAAATAACGTTTACAAAACAGATCGAGTCGATCATCAAAGAGACGAACCTCGGTTTTGGTGGCGTTGGCTTTGGCAGCGACGCAATTCTGGGTGGCTTTTTGTCGAATTATTCCAAAACGCCGATCGGCCAGGCCGTTATCGCTGGCATCAATCAGGGCGTATTTGAATTGATCAAGCAGGTAGGCGCCCGGCCGGCCGAGGGGTCCATTGTCAAAGCTGACCCTGGACAAATCTACGTAAATTTGGGACAGGATTCGGTCAGCGTCGGCGATCGACTGCAAGTTGTTAAGCAAGGCGAGGAATTGATTGATCCCGAAACGGGAATTTCGCTGGGAGGGAGCACGACGCCGATCGGAGAGATCGAAGTCGGCCAGGTCCAGGAGAAGTTTTCGATTGCGAGACCAGTGTCATTAACGGGTTCGCCGGACCGTGGCGACAAAGTCATCTCGACCCAGTTGGCAGCACCGCTCGAGTTCGCTCCGGAATGGAAAGAGCCGAAATAATCCCCTGACTTTGGGAGGGATTCAGGCACTTCGCAATCTGCCTTATAACAAGGTTCGGCGGCCAGCGACCGAAATCTTGCCGACATGGCGGCGAGCAGTCCGGTTTGGACGCACGAGCGATGTGGCGCCTCTCTCGCGACGTCGCCGCCTGGATTAAAACAACGGGCGGATCATCTGAGGGTGCCGTCCGTTCTATTTGCGCACGGTAAGGCTTGCGATTTGCGAACCGATCAGGGTTCGAGCCGCCGAAGACCCGGTCGCCGGAGAAAACGCCTGGCGACGGAATTGCGAGCGGCCACCTCGAAGGCCGAGCAATCCCGGGTTTTTCGTCTGAGCCGCCTTGCTGAACCACCGCCTATTGCCAGCATCCCTGAGTGCGTGTAGTTATGCGCCTTTCTGATCGAGGACCGCTGCAATGGCCACGGAAAAGCACGAAGTCTGGAGTCAGATTCGTACCTTAATTCACGCCGATACACCGCCTGCAGATATTGAAACGTTGCTGGATACGCTCGATGCGGGCGAACTGTTGCATGCCGTGTTTCACCTTACCTTGGACGAACAGCGCAGTCTGCTCTCTATCATTTCCGCCGAAAGGGCAGCCGATATCGTCGAAGACCTGCCGGGGGGGCATGCGGCAGATCTCATCGAGGAGATGCGTGCCGAGGAAGCCGCACCGATCGTCGAGGAAATGGCGAGTGACCATCGCGTCGACGTATTGAGCGAAATGGCCAGTCAGGATGCCGAAGCGATCCTCGAGCATCTCGACGAAGAAGACGTGCAGGAAATCCGCGAGCTGAGTGCATACCCGCCGGATGTTGCAGGCGGTCTGATGATAAAGGAGTTTGCGACCTATCCGATGGCCGCGTCGGTTCGCGAGGTTGTCGAGGATCTTACGGGGCGGGAGGGGGATTACGAGTTCCTGACCGTTCACTACGTCTACGTCGTCGTCAAGCGCCACAAACTGAAAGGCGTAATCCGGCTGCGGGATCTCGTGTTCGCGAACCCGGACATGCGCATAGGGGACATTGTTACGCCCGCTTTGACCGTGTCCCCACAAACGCCGCTGCCGGAGCTTGATGATTTCTTCGATGAACATGATCTTGCCGCAGTTCCCGTTGTGGACGAAGCGCACAACCTGCTGGGCATTGTGCGACGCCGATCTGTGCTGGAGGCGATGGCGGAAAAAGCCGAATCCGACAGCTTGAAAGCAGCTGGTATCGTTGGCGGCGACGAGTTGCGCAGCATGCCGACGTTGATTCGATCGCGGCGACGCCTGTCATGGCTCAGCATCAATATCGGACTGAATATCCTGGCCGCAAGCATCATCGCACTTTATGAGGACACGCTCAGTGCGGTCATTGCCCTCGCCGTATTTCTGCCGATCGTCTCGGACATGAGTGGCTGCTCCGGCAACCAGGCCGTTGCGGTCAGCATGCGGGAGCTTACGCTCGGTGCCGCCGGCCCGCGGGATGTGGCCCGAGTGTTGGGCAAGGAAATGTCCGTCGGTGTGATCAATGGCCTCGTCCTCGGGATACTGCTCGGTCTTGCGGCCTGGGCCTGGAAAGGTAATCCCGTACTCGGCATCGTCGTCGGACTCGCGCTTGCCGTGAATACGCTCGTTGCAGTTTCGATCGGTGGTACGGTTCCGCTGGTGCTCAAGCGGTTCGAGTTCGATCCCGCCGTTGCATCGGGCCCGTTGCTTACAACCATAACGGATATGTGCGGCTTCTTTTTTGTCTTGAGCCTTGCGAGTGTTGTATTACCGATGCTTGCGTGATTCGACGTTCTTTGGCCACATCAGAGCTTGCTAGAAGAAGGTATTCTTTGCATGAAGGCAAGTCCGAACGCCTGTGAAATGGTGGGAACGAGGCTACGGTGACGACGCCGGAGCCAGGTGCGCAGCTGCCCGGCAGGCGCACCCGAATCGATACCCCACGCGCCCCGGTCAAGACCGGCACGATCGTCAAGGCGTTCAGCAAAATGGCTTGCATAGTAGTGCCATGGATGCCATGACCGAACTCACTCTTAATCAACAGGTCTCGCTCGGGACCAAAGCGATCGTCTTCCTGTTCGTCGGTCTGTTGTTGACGCGGCTCGTCGCAAAAATCCTGTCCCGGACCGGGTTACTCGTGGTCAGGAATCCCTTGAAGACGTAAACTATTGGGCCTTGAACGGGTCCGCTCGTGTCACCAAGCCCCGCGAGCGCTATGTTTGCGGGCGTCGATCGCATGAACGAAGCTATGGCCACGATCCGCGAAGACGATCTCATCGATAGCGTAGCCGACGCGCTGCAATACATGTCTTACTATCATCCGCTGGATTTCATCCAGGCCGTACACGAAGCCTGGATGAAGGAAGAGGGGCCGGCAGCGAAGGCTGCTATGGCGCAGATTCTGGCCAACTCGCGCATGTGTGCAGAAGGTCGTCGGCCAATTTGCCAGGACACCGGTATCGTCACGGTATTTGTGGACGTCGGTATGGACGTCAATTGGGACGCAAACCAAAGCCTGGACGACATGATCAATGAAGGTGTCCGGCGCGCCTATACGCACCCGGATAATACGCTGCGTGCGTCCATCCTCAGCGATCCTGCCGGTACCAGGAAAAACACGGGCGACAACACCCCGGCAGTCATCCACGCGCACGTGGTTGCCGGAGACAAGGTGCGTGTCGAGCTGGCCGCAAAAGGCGGGGGCTCGGAGGCAAAGTCCAAATTCGTCATGCTGAATCCATCGGACGACATCGTGGAATGGGTGGTGAAAACCGTGCCGAGCATGGGCGCCGGCTGGTGTCCGCCGGGTATATTGGGCATCGGCATCGGTGGCACCGCGGAAAAGGCAATGCTGATGGCCAAGGCGGCGCTGATGGAGCCTATCGACATCCATGAACTTCGGGATCGTGGCCCGTCCAATCGCATCGAGGAGCTGCGCCTGGAAATCTTCGAGCGCGTCAATGACCTCGGCATCGGCGCGCAGGGCCTCGGCGGTCTGACGACGGTTCTGGACGTCAAGATACGTGATTACCCGACGCATGCCGCCAACAAGCCGGTGGCCATGATCCCTAATTGCGCAGCGACACGGCATGCGCATTTCACGCTGGACGGGTCAGGCCCGGCACTGCAAAAGCCGCCCAGCCTCGACGATTGGCCGAAGGTCGCGTTCGAAATCGGGCCGGAGGCGAAACGTGTCGACCTGAACTCGATTACTCGAGAGCAAATCGAGTCCTGGAAGCCGGGAGACACGCTGTTATTGAATGGCAAAATGCTGACCGGCCGAGACGCAGCGCACCAACGCATCGCAGACATACTTGACGCGGGAGAGCCGCTGCCCGATGGCGTCGACTTCAGGAATCGCTTTATTTATTACGTCGGTCCTGTGGACGCAGTCAGGGACGAGGTGGTTGGACCTGCCGGTCCGACGACGGCAACACGCATGGATAAGTTCACCGAGATGATGCTGAGCCGGGCCGGATTACTGGGAATGGTGGGCAAGGCCGAGCGCGGTCCGGCTACCGTAGAGTCCATTCGCCGGCACAAGGCCTGCTACCTGATGGCAGTGGGCGGTGCAGCTTACCTGGTATCCAAGGCGATCAGGGACGCGCGGGTCGTCGCCTTCGAGGATCTGGGAATGGAGGCCATTCACGAATTCGACGTCGTCGACATGCCGGTTACCGTCGCCGTTGACAGCAATGGCGAGGCGGTTCACACGTCGGGCCCCGCGGAATGGAAGGAAATAATATTCCGGCGCAAGTCGGAAGACCGCGCGTGACGCTGCCGGCCTGTGCCGGATCTGCGCAATCTTGAAATCTGCTAGGATTATTGTCGGGATGTCGTATTGACGCGCGTTTCGGCGTGTGGAAATTCCAACGAGCGAGCTCATGACGGTTGATTTTCCGCCGACCACCAACATCGGGCGCAACGCTCTCGCCGTACTGGCTTCGCTTCCGCTATTCGAGAAACTCGAGCCCGAAGCGCTTATCGCAGTTGCCGAACACGTGGAATGGTTTTGCCTGCCGGGCGGGACGACACTATTTGAACAGGGTGACGAGGCCAATTCTCTCTATGCCGTCACGAGTGGATCGCTCGGCGCCTACCGCGCCGAGAGTGGAAAAGATCGGCGGCTAATCGGGCGCATCAAGAGCGGCGAGACCTTGGGCGAAAATGCGCTGGTCGCCGGCGGCAGGCGCACCGCTACCGTAATTGCCCTGCGTGATACCGAAATGCTGCGTTTTACCAAAGCGGCTTTCGAAGGCCTTATCAGCGAATACCCCACGGCCATGCTGCATATCGCGCAGGTGACCGTCACGCGGCTGGAGCAGTCGCTTCGACGAGAGAATCCACGCGCCTCGTCGAGAACATTTGCAGTGATTGGAATCAGCGAAGGCGTTGATGAGCACGCATTTGCAGCAGATCTTTCGACCGAGCTCGCGAAACTCGGCAGAACCGAGGTATTCACGGGCGACTCGGCCGAGAGTAGAAGCAGCTCCTGGTTCAATGAGATCGAATCACGCCGTGACTTTATATTGTTCGTTGCGAGTCAAGACTCGACGGCGTGGACTCGCCAATGCATCGCCCAGGCGGATACATTAATCCTGCTGGCAAATGCTCGCGAGCAGCCGCGGCAACAGGCCCTGATCGATATTTCGAGTTCACGGTCGATGATCGGACAGATCACGGAACTCGTGTTACTGCATCGCCGCTTCGTCCGCCCCGGTACGGCGGGCCGATGGTTGCAGCAGTTTCCGGCAACGCATCATCATCACCTGCGATCAGCAAAGGACTACGCACGACTCTCGCGGCTTATTACCGGCAACGCGGTCGGGCTTGTATTGAGCGGCGGGGGCGCGCGCGGATTTGCACACATCGGTGTCATCAAGGCAATACGCGAATCCGGCATCCCGATCGATCACATCGGTGGAACGAGCGTTGGTTCGATTATCGCGTCCGGTGTCGCAGCGGGGTGGGATGACGAGCAGCTCGTCGAACGCCATAGGCGGACATTCGTGGAGCGGAATCCAATCGGTGACTACACGCTCCCTCTGATTTCCCTTGCGAGAGGCCGGCGCGTATCGACGTTGCTACGAAACGAAGTCGGCCCGATCGACATCACCGACCTCGCGCTGCCGTATTTCTGTATCGCAACGAACCTGACGCAGGGCAGGGTGGTGGTGTACCGCAGCGGTCTGCTGTGGCGATGCCTTCGAGCATCGGTCGCGATCCCGGGCGTGCTACCCCCGGTATTTCAGGACGGCCAGATCATCGTCGATGGTGCCGTTTTGAATAACCTGCCGGTCGATGTCATGCACGGCTTCGGGCGCGGGCGCATCATTGGCGTCGATGTCGGCAGCCAGCATTCGCCCGTCGCGTGTGACGACGTCGACAACACATCGGCACTCGGCCGATTCCGGCTCATTCGCGACAAACGCGCGCCGAGCATCTTCCAGCTGTTGTTTCGGGCGGGCAGTCTCAGTTCGGCGGTCGTGGCTGCCACAAACCGCGAGCAGAGCAGCATTCTGCTGACACCGCCGCTCGACGGCATCGATGTGCTGGACTGGAAAGCCTTCGATCGCGCCCGCGAGGCGGGCTACCGTCACGCGATGGAGCACATGCCCGCCATCCAGGCCGCCGTCGTCCATGATCGACGCGAGATCACTGCCTAGCCCGCGTTGCCGCGATGCTGCCGTGCCTTGAATTCCGGTGGTAGAATCGAGTCCCAAGTCAGGTTCCGGCTTCTCACTCAAGTAAAACGCACAAGAGGTCTACGCCGATGGTTCGTCTTAACGTAAACGGGCACGAGCATTCCTTAGAAGATATCGACGCGTCCACGCCGCTGCTCTGGGTGTTACGCGATCGCCTGGGTCTCGTGGGCACGAAATTCGGCTGCGGGGGCGGCTATTGCGGCGCGTGCACGGTGCACCTCAACGACCGTCCGATCCGGTCCTGCTCGACGCCGGTCTCGGCCGTGGCCGGCCGGGCGATCACCACGATCGAGAATCTTGCGCAAGCCGATGGCACGCTACATCCTCTGCAGGCCGCATGGATCGAGCACGACGTGCCGCAATGCGGTTATTGCCAGGCGGGCCAGATCATGAGCGCCGCGGCGCTGCTGGCGAAAAACGCCACTCCGAGCGATGCCGATATCGATGCGGCAATGAGAGGCAATCTTTGCCGTTGCGGGACCTACCAGCGGGTTCGCGCCGCGATCCACAGCGCCGCAAAACAAGTGCGCGCAAACGGAGGTGAGGTATGAACGCTCTGGAACGTCTGGCCAAAGATCGCAATCTCAAAGCCGCAGTTCGCGAAGCGGAAGCCGCGCACTCCGGTATCCGGGCACCGGATGTCAGCCGACGCACGTTCCTGAAGCTCACGGGACTTGCGGGCGGCGGATTGACACTCGCGGTATACCTGGGGAATCGATCGGTGGCCCTGGCGGCGGATTCGGGCGGTGAGTTTACGCCCAACGCTTTCCTGACGATCTCGCCCGATGGTTCGATCACGATACTTTCGAAAAGTCCGGAAATCGGGCAGGGCATCAAAACGGCGTTTCCAATGATCGTTGCTGAAGAACTCGACGCCGACTGGGCCGATGTCCGGGTGGAACAGGCGCCGATCGATACCGCGGTCTACGGCCGGCAAAGTGCCGGTGGCTCGCGGTCCATACCGACGGCGTGGGACCAGCTCCGCGAGGCCGGCAGAACGGCGCGCGCGATGCTCGTGAGTGCGGCGGCCGCCGAATGGGGTGTGGCCGCCCGGGAATGCAGCACGGAACCGAGTGTCGTCGTGCATCCGGCCAGCGGCCGGCGTTTGGCTTACGGTGCGCTGGCGGAGAAAGCGGCGCGCCAGCCGTTACCCGATCCTGCATCGATCACGTTCAAGTCGCGAGACGACTACCGGCTGCTCGGCAAGCGCATCACGGGCGTCGACAACAGCGCGCTCGTGACCGGACAGCCGTTGTTCGGCATCGATCAGACATTGCCCGGCATGCGCTATGCGACCTTTACGAAGTGTCCCGCAACGGGGGGTCGAGTGCGTGGGGCGAATCTCGAAGAGATCCGCGCGTTGCCTGGCGTTACCCATGCGTTCGTTCTGGAGGGCAACGATACCGTGACCGAACTGATGCCCGGCGTGGCGATCGTTGCCAAATCTACCTGGGCCGCGATGAACGCGCGCGACAAGCTGCGCGTCGACTGGGACGAGAGCGAGGCTTCCACCGACAGTTGGAGTGGCCTTGCCGACCGGGCCAGGAAGCTCGCTGAGCAGCAGGGCGGGGAGACGGTTCGCGAGTTCGGTGATGTTGACCGCGCTTTCGATTCGGCAGCGCAGACACTCGAGTCCTATTACAGCTATCCGTTCGTGTCGCACGCGCCGATGGAGCCGCAGAACTGCACCGCGTGGTATCGAGACGGCGCGCTGGAACTCTGGGCACCGACGCAGACGCCTGATCGGGCCATTCAGAACGCTGCGAATGTCCTTGGCATACCTGCCGAGCGAATAACCCTCCATCAGACACGGATTGGAGGCGGATTCGGTCGCCGACTCATGAACGACTATGCGTGCGAGGCAGCAGCCATAGCGAAGCAGACGGGGGTACCCGTGAAGCTGCAGTGGGCGCGCGAGGACGATATGGCTCACGATTTCTACCGGCCGGGAGGGTTTCACGCACTGCGTGCATCGCTGGATCCGTCGGGCAAACTGTCGGGCTGGCAGGACCACTTCATTACTTTCACGCACGACGGTGAGCAGCCCGTGTCGGGCGGGGACATGCGTGACGGCGAGTTTCCCCAGGGTCTCATCGAGAACTACCGATTGACGCAGACCATGTTGCCGTTGGCGACGCCGACAGGGCCGTGGCGGGCTCCGCGGTCCAACGCTATTGCGTTCGCGTCTCAGAGTTTCTATCACGAGCTTGCCGTTGCCGCGAAGCGCGACCATCTGGAATTCCTGCTCGAAATCATGGGCGAACCACGCTGGCTGGATCCCGGCAATGCGAGCGCGCTTAACACGGCTCGGGCAGCCGATGTCATCAGGCTCGCGGCCGAACGCGCTGGCTGGGGCCGGCAGCTCCCGGCCGGGCACGGACTCGGGCTTGCCTTTTACTTCAGTCACGCCGGACACATTGCCGAGGTGGCCGAAGTCAGCGTGGACCGGGACCGCAAGCTGACGGTGCATCGCGTAACCGTCGCCGCGGACGTGGGCCCGATCGTCAATATGAGCGGCGCGGAGAATCAGTGTCAGGGCGCTGTCATGGACGGCTTGAGTACGATGCTGGGACTCGAGATTACGATGGAAAACGGGCGCGTGCAGGAGTCCAATTTCCACGAGTACCCTATCATGCGAATGCACAATGCGCCGGTAGTCGACGTGTATTTTATCCAGAGCGACTTTTTGCCGACGGGCCTCGGTGAGCCGGCGTTGCCGCCATTAGCGCCGGCAGTCTGTAATGCGATTTTTGCCGCTTCCGGACACAGGATCCGGACGCTGCCGCTCAGCAAGGAGGGGTATACGGTTTAATCTGAATGCCGCCGATCGTCAGTCAATATCGGTTGCCCGCTTCACTTCCTTCGATCCAAAGAAACGGGGCCCTGATGGCCCCGTTCCCTTATCCGGCGCTTTGCCGGCCAATTGCTTCAGACCGGAGCGTCATCGCCATCCGGTTCTTCCTCTGACTCTTCTTCTAACGAATCGTCATCCGACTCATCGTCATCCGACATCTCGTCATCGGAGAATTCGTCATCGGAGAAGTCGTCCGCGGACGATTCGTCAGCGTCGAACGAATCATCGTCTGAAAAGCCGTCGTCGGACGTTCTGTTGTCGGCAAAGTCCTCGTCTTGCGATGCATCGTCGTCACCGAGGTCATCGCCATCCGGATCCTCGTCTTCAGAAACGTCGTCACTCGACACGTCTCCGGACTCCTCTGCATCGCCAACGGAATCGAGCACGACCATCGGGGAATCGAAGTCGTCTTCGGCCGTGACCGGCGAGAGGCCGAGCACGAAAAACAAAGCTGCGGCCGCCAAAGCGCTTATCCATTGCATCATTGTGGTCTCCCTGTACCTGCCCCCAATGGGGCTGATTGTTGCTTGCCCAAGCGCCGGCGCGGTCTTTACCGGCCGCGATGACGCGCACTTGTCCGTCTACACGATCCGGCCTACGAAAAAGTTCCCTGAAACGTGATATAGGCCGCGATCAGTTGCTGCTCCGTCGCGCCGAGCCACCAACCGGCCTGAATTCAATTAGAATTGGGCGCCGATAACCGGAGTTTCGATGGCAACGGCAAATCCCGGCGCAGGCACGGTACTTGACATAAGCGCGGCACGCGTGATTGCGATCTTGTTCGTCGGTCTCGTGGCGGCCGAGATTTTCTTCGTCGTGGCCGATCATTTCATCAACGTCGGCCGCCTGACCGGGCAGGGCCCGATCCGGCGGTTTTTCAATATCACGCGCGAGGATGGCCTGGCGTCCTGGTTTGCGGTTACCCAGACCTGGATGGTGGGGCTGACGGCCGGGTTAGTGTATCTGGTCGTCTCGGGGCAAGGTGGTGCCCGCTGGCGTCGCATGGGCTGGCTGATATTGATGTTTTTCTTGCTGTATATGGCCATGGACGACGGTGCCGAGTTTCACGAGCGCATCGGTTCCTCCGTCAAGGCAATGCTTCAGGGCGACGATGCCGGGAGCGGGTCGCGTGCCGTGGGATTCTTCCCGAGCTACGCGTGGCAGCTCGTGTTTCTGCCGATTTTCGGGGCGTTCGGGCTGTTCATGCTGTGGTTCCTGAATCGGGAACTGGTGGCGACCGTCGACAAGCTGCTGGTGCTGGCCGCGGTCGGCCTGCTCGTAATGGCCGTTGCCGCGGACTTTTTTGAGGGCATCGACACGGCCGAGCACGCGCTCGATCTTTATGGCTGGATCAGTGCCACCTGGGGTCCGTCGCGTGCCGCGGTCCTGCATTACTCGAAATCCGTCGAGGAGTTTGTCGAGATGTTGTCGATGAGCGTTCTCTGGCTGGTATTCCTGCGCCACCTCGTGCGCACTGCGCCGACGCTTGAAATTCGCCTCCGTGGATAAGATCTCTTTTAATCAGACCGCCGCTGAATCATTCCGCCAGTGTGCGGAAATTCTGCGTCAGCAAAAAGCGAATCCATTTCGTATCAACGCGTATGTTCGGGCGGCGCAGACGCTCGAATCGCTGCCGAGCGATGCGCGCGAGATCTTGCGCGAGGAGGGCATCGAAGGCCTGATTCGACTCCCTGCGATCGGTCGCGGTCTCGCGGCCGCGCTCGAGGAGCTGGCGCGGACCGGGCGACTGTCTCGACTGGACCGGCTGCGGGGCGAATCGAGCCCCGAAACGCTGTTTCAGACCTTGCCCGGCGTCGGACCGACACTCGCTCGTTCAATCCATGACTCGTTACACGTCGATACGCTGGAGGCGCTCGAGATTGCCGCACACGACGGCAGGCTGGCCGCGGTGCCGGGCGTAGGAACGCGTCGTGCAGCAGCGATCCGGGCCGGTCTCGCGGCACTGCTGGGGCAAAAAGGCGTTGCACGCAGAACGGGGCAGGAGTCACCGACCGTCGCGCAGCTCCTCGACGTCGATCGGGAATATCGCCGCCGAGCCGCGGCCGGACAATTGCCCAAGATCACGCCGCGGCGTTTCAATCCCGAAGCTCGGGCGTGGCTGCCGATATTGCACACGGACCGGGACAGCTGGCATTTCACGGCGCTGTATTCGAATACCGCGCGGGCGCACGAACTCGGCCGCACCGAGGACTGGGTCGTCGTCTATTTCTACGACA